>ENA-OZLH01000001-OZLH01000001.1-human-gut-metagenome-genome-assembly--contig:-NODE-1-length-294081-cov-11.045489_pt1 | contig 294081 bp, 308 predicted proteins | sample MGYA00244832_ERZ653776 | MGnify/ENA primary metagenome ERZ653776 (study PRJEB26926, sample SAMN06165218) | human gut metagenome | biome: ENVO:00009003; feature: ENVO:2100002; material: ENVO:00002003...
CAAAATTCTTAAGATTTACTTGTTTAAATTGGCAAAAAGCTGGATATGAACTTGACCTTTTCGTTAAATACGAATATAATGACAACGAAATGTAACATTTGTGTAACATTTTGCAACAAGTAAGTAATACTTGAAAGGACCCATGGATTATGGAAAAGCAACTGACACAACTAATGAAAAATATTAAGACGTACTGCAAGAAGATCATACTGCTGGTAATTGCTATTTCGTTTGCATGTGCTTCTTTAATAACAGTAGAGGCAGAGGCAGCAGACCATGTAAAACCGTTCAGACAGGTTGCGCTTGGCACATGTACAAAGGATGTACAGACATATGCACTGGGTGATGTACAGTATGAGGACTATGGAACTTTGCAGAACAATATTCTGGTATTAAACGCATTGGCAGATGCGGGTGCGATCGAACCGGAAGTATTGGATGTGGAAGTCAAAAATACAGAAGTAGTAGCACAGAGCTATGGATTATCAGCATCTCCGGTCTATGCAGATCCGTCAATGAACGGATATGAGTTTCTGGGGACTTATCTGACAACCGGTTATTGTTCCTGTGCAAGATGCTGCGGTAAGACAAACGGCATAACAGCAAGCGGTACGGTTGCACGGGCAAATCATACGATCGCAGCGGATACCGGAGTGCTTCCGTTTGGAAGCCAGATTGTGATGAATGGTCAGGTTTATACAGTGGAGGACCGGGGAAGCGCAATCCGGGGACATCGGATCGATATTTATTTTGCAAGCCATCAGGAAGCACTGAATTATGGAAAACGTTATGTAGATGTGTATCGTTACGTAGGAGTTGGAGAGAATTCGTCTACTGTAGTGGTGGAAACGATTTCTGAGACACCGGATATTAAAGATACGACAACGGAGGCAAGTACCGAAGAGACCGAGGCTACGACTGAAGCACCAACGACAGAAGCTACGACTGAAAAAGCTACAAAGATGGAACAGGAGATTTCTACTGAGGCTCCGATTTCCGGAAGATAAGAAACGTACAGGACAGTGAACGGAGTGTCACTGTCCTTTTTGCTGTCCTTTTTTTATTTCCTGCATTGTTTCCTTGAATGTTTTATGCTACAATACTTGGGTATATTATATTTTTGGAGGACGGATTGTGATTTATCCAAAAGAAGAGTATGGGTCTGTATATCAGATCCCATTTGACGAATATTATAAGAACGGCTACCGGGCTATTATTTTCGATATTGATAATACTTTGGTTCCACATGGAGCACCGGCTGACCGGAAGTCTATACAATTGTGTGAACGGTTGAAGAAGATGGGCTTTAAGATCTGCTTTTTGTCAAATAACAATAAAAAGCGGGTGGAACCGTTTGCAAAAACGATGGACGCAGGTTATAGATGCAATGCAGGGAAACCATTTAAGAAAGGGTATCTGGAGATGGCGGAGAATCTGCAGGTAGAGAGAGAGAAGATCTTATTTATCGGAGATCAGTTGTTTACGGACATTCTGGGAGCGAACCGGGTAGGTTATTACAGTATTCTGGTAGGACGGGTAAACAAGAAAGAGAGTGTGTTAGTTGTATTAAAACGGATTCCGGAACGGATCAGTATGTACTTCTATCACAGAAAACATAAGCGGCATGGAGATGACAGCGAGGAGCGAAAGGAAGCGAACGCATCATGAAGATAGATGGACGGACCGGATTATTAGGGTTAATGGGAAACCCGGTAGAGCATACATTATCTCCGGTAATCCATAATACATTGAGTGAGATTCTGCATAAGAATCTGGCGTATGTACCATTCCATGTAGAGAACGGAAATGTAGCAGATGCAGTCAGAGGGGCATATGCATTAAATATTCAGGGGATGAATGTTACGGTTCCGCATAAGGAGCGGGTCATGGAATCACTGGTGTCTGTAGATTCGGTAGCAGAGGCGATTCAGGCAGTGAATACGCTGGTGCGTGTGCCGGGAGGCTTCTGCGGTTATAATACGGATATGCCGGGACTCTTGCGTGCAATACAGTCAGAAGGAGTGGAACTGGCCGGAAAGACCGTTCTGATCCTGGGAGCCGGAGGAGCATCCAAAGCAGTTGCCTATATGTGTATGCAGGAGCGGGCGGAAAAGATTTATATGCTGAACCGTACTGTGGAGAAAGCACAGGAGATCGCAGACAGTATGAATCGGATTTTTCAGGAGGAGCGGATGCATGCCATGGCACTTGATGCATGGAAGGAGATCCCGGAAGAGTCATGGATCGTATTCCAGTGCACATCTGTGGGATTAAGTCCGAATGTGGATGCGGTCGTACTGGAGGACCGGGAGTTTTATCAGCGGGTGACGGTTGGAATCGATCTGATCTATAATCCGGCGCAGACGAAGTTTATGAGACTGGTATATGAGGCAGGTGGCAGAGCTTTTAACGGCTTGAAGATGCTGTTATATCAGGGAATCATTGCATATGAACTATGGAATGATCTGGCAGTTACCGATGAGCAGGCAGAGATTGTATATGACCGACTATATGAGGCGATTCATCCGAGCGGTGATAATATTGTTCTGATCGGATTCATGGGTTCCGGAAAGACGACAATCGGGCATGAGTTGGAGAGAGGATACGGATATTCATTTCTGGATACGGATGTATATATTGAGAAACGGGAAGAATGCAGTATATCCGATATATTTGAAAAGCACGGAGAAGCTTATTTCAGAAAACTGGAGACAGAGGTTTTAAATGAGCTGATCCGGACAATGACACATACCGTGATCTCTACAGGCGGTGGCATGCCGTTGCGGAGAGAAAATGCCAGACTGCTCCGGGAACTGGGACAGGTAGTGTATCTGAAGACCGGAGAGGAGGAAATATGGGATCGATTAAAGGGCTGTACAGACCGCCCGTTGTTAAACTGCGATGATCCCAAAGGGAAAATCCACACATTATTGGAGGAACGGAATTCCCGGTATACGGGAACTGCACATAGCGTGATCAACACCGATGGAAAGGCACCGGAGGATATTGCGGAAGAGATCCATCGGATGACGGAGAAGGAGAGACAGGTGCAATGAAGATATTAGTAATGAACGGACCGAATATTAATTTTCTGGGTATTCGTGAAAAAGGAATCTACGGAGAAGAGAATTATGACAGCTTGTGTGAACGGATCCGCAGAAAAGCAGAGGAGCTGGAGGTAGAGGTTGCAATCTTTCAGAGTAATTCCGAGGGTGCATTGATCGACCGGATTCAGGAAGCTTACGGAGACGGTACGGATGCGATCATTATCAATCCGGGGGCTTATACGCATTATAGCTATGCATTGCGGGATGCACTGGCATCGGTTCAGATACCGAAGATCGAGGTACATATATCCAATGTACATCAGCGAGAGGAGTTCCGCCATACATCGGTAACGGCTCCGGTATGCAGCGGACAGATCGTAGGTCTCGGGCTTGCGGGATATGAGCTGGCAATGGAAGCATTGACCCGTGCATAAAAGAAATTAAAGGATAGACAGGAAAATAGTTGAAAAATCTTCCGTTCTATTATAAAATAACAGAATGAGAGATTTCACATGATTTAAGGAGGATTATTTATAATGGTTACAGCAGGCGATTTCAAGAATGGTCTTACAATTGAGTTTGAGAATAATATTTATCAGATTATCGAGTTTCAGCATGTAAAGCCGGGTAAGGGTGCTGCATTTGTTCGTACAAAGATTAAGAATATCAAGACCGGTGGTGTAGTTGAGAAGACTTTCCGCCCGACAGAGAAGTTTGAGAATGCACAGATTGATACCAAGGATATGCAGTATCTGTATCAGGATGGCGATTTATATAACTTCATGGATATGGAGACCTATGATCAGATTGCACTGAGTGCAGATCAGGTTGGCGATTCTCTGAAGTTTGTAAAGGAGAACGAGAACGTTAAGATGAAGTCTCATAAGGGAGATATCTTCGCAGTAGAGCCTCCGATGTTTGTTGAGTTAGAGATTACCGAGTGTGAGCCGGGTGTGAAGGGTGATACAGCGACAGGTGCTACCAAGCCTTGTACCGTTGAGACCGGAGCAACTCTGATGGTTCCGTTGTTTGTAAACCAGGGTGATGTGATCAAGATTGATACCAGAACCGGTGAGTATTTATCAAGAGTATAAGTCGGAACGTATATTGATTCCGTTCATAACGGAATAGAAGAAAGAATTGAAGCACTGTATTTGATTGAGGATATTCAGTCATGTACAGTGCTTTTTTTGACTGTTCTATTTTGAAAGGAATCTCATATATTTAGAAGAAAGGAGGGGGGAGCATGGACAAAAACAAAGAGCTGTGGAAGGTGTTTTCCTTACGGCTGCGCAAGGTTCTGGGTTCGATGAATATTGAGTTTGAGCAATTACAGGAAATCCGGCTCCGGGTGTGGGAACCACTGTTGATCATATATGATAACCGGGAGTTTTTTGTGGATGAAAACGGAAAGCTGACTACCTGTATGAGCCATATATACATAGTGACTGCGGAGGATATTCAAAGTACGTTGGATTCCATCAGCCAGTATTCCCTGTATGCATATGAGGATGAGATCCGTCAGGGGTTTATTACGATTCAGGGAGGACACCGGGTCGGAATTGCAGGTAAGGTAGTGATGGAAAACGGAAAAATAAAGACGATCCGTCATATTTCTTTTTTAAATATCCGATTATCTCATCAGGTAAAGGGCTGCGGAGAAGCTCTGCTGCCACGGATCGAGGGAGCGAACGGAATCCGGCATACCTTGATCATTTCACCGCCGCGCTGTGGTAAGACAACGCTGCTTCGGGATCTGATCCGGCTGATCTCGGATGGCAGCCCGGGAAGACCGGGAGTAACGGTTGGAGTTGTGGATGAACGATCGGAGATAGGAGCCTGCTATCAGGGAGTTCCGCAGAATGATCTGGGAAAGCGGACGGATATTCTGGATTGTTGTCCGAAAGCGTACGGAATGCTGATGCTGATTCGTTCCATGTCTCCGGTGGTAGTAGCCGTGGATGAGATTGGCAGCCGGGAAGATATTGAAGCGATTGAATATGTGATCAATGCCGGGTGTTCAATTCTGGCAACGGTTCATGGACAGTCTATCGAAGATATCCGGAATAAGCCGGTATTACGAAGACTGGTGGAGGAACGGATTTTTGAACGATATGTTTTATTAAATAACCGGGGAGGAATCGGACATATTGAACGGATTTTTGATGCACAGGGAAATGTTTTGTAAAATAGCCGGTATTCTCTGTATCCTGATTGCCGCTGCAGGACTGAGTGCCGGGAATAACCGGAGACTGCACAGACAGGTCAGAGAGATCCGACAGCTGCAGCAGTTGTTACAGCTTTTGCAGGGGGAACTGGAATATCAATGTGCAGCACTGCCGGAGGCATTCAGACGCTGCGCGGCGCATCTGCAGGGAGAATGTGCGATATGGATGCAGAGGATGGGACAACGTCTGGAGGAATATGAGGGACTTGGATTTCAGGAGATCTGGGAGCAGGAGCTGGAACGATTTTACGGAAATACGGTATTATCGGAGGAATGTCTGATGAATCTGAAGCAGCTGGGCAGTCAGTTTGCATTTGTGGACAGGGATACACAGCTTCGGGGAATCCGGTTGTGTGCAATGCGGTTGGAGGAAGAGGAAAGCAGACTGACGCAGGAACTGCCCCGGAAATTAAAAATGGGAACCGGGCTGATGCTTCTTGCGGGATGCTTCCTGGTGATATTACTGATTTGACAGAATAGAGATAGGAGGAGCCGTTATTGACAATAGGATTGATTTTTAAAATCGCGGCAGTGGGAATCTTAGTCGCATTGCTGAATCAGATATTAAAACATTCCGGGCGTGAAGAACAGGCGTATCTGGTAAGTCTGGCAGGGCTGATTCTGGTTCTGACCTGGGTGGTTCCGTATATTTATGATCTGTTTGTGACAATCCAAAAGCTGTTCCAGATATGAAGGGAGTCATATGGAAATTTCGATTGTTCGTCTGGCAGTACTGGCAGTGATCGGGATTCTGGCAGCACTTCTTTGCCGGAGCCGAAATACAGAGTTTGGAATTCTGATCAGTATTGCCATCTGTCTTCTGATCATAGGGTTTATATTAAAGGGCTTTGAACAGCTGGCCGATTTTCTGAGACAGCTGACCGGAAACCTGAATCTGACATATATAGGAGTTCTGTTAAAGCTGATCGGGATTGCCTACGTGTGTGAGTTCGCATCGGGGCTTTGCAAGGATGCGGGGTATCAGGCAGTATCCGCACAGGTTGAGATGGCCGGACGGGTGGCTATGATGATCGTCAGCATTCCGGTAATGGCAGCAATCATTCAGACGATACAGGCGCTGTTAAGTTAGCAATTCCGGAAGAAAAGAGGGTGGACAGAATGCATGGCATAATTGGAGCGGGAATCGGAATCTGGTTATTTCTGACCGGCCTGAGTGGAAATGCGGTTCCGGAATATGGACAGGTCATCCGGCAGGATGCCGGTCAACAACCGGTGATGGAGCAACCGGAAACAGTCCGGCGGGGAACGAAACAGCAGGAAACAGTCCAACGGGGGATAGTGCAACCGGGAGAAGCCGGACAGAATACAGCACAGCAAGGCTCGGATCAGTCAGAATCGAACGGGGAGCAGACACCGCAGGCAATTCAGGAGGAATTGCTGCAGTCCTATGATTTCGGAGAGCTGGATCGGCTCTTAACGCAGGACTGGAATGTTTCCGGGTATGATTTTAAAACCATTGTACAGGGACTGCTCACAGGAGATATATCAGAGGAAACCGGGTGGCAGGAGGCTTTTTATGAGTTGTTTTTGCAGGAGATAGATGCGAATAAGGCAATTATGCTAAAACTGCTGCTATTGGCAATGATCACAGCTTTTTTTACGAATCTGGGCGGCGCTTTCGGAAAAAGTATGATTGGAGAGAATGGGTTTTATGTAACCTATCTGTTAATGACCGCATTGTTGCTTTATTCTTTTTCGATTGTATTTCAACTGGCGCAGGATACAGTGGAAGAATTAAGCAAGATTATGGAAACTCTGATACCGGTCTATATTATGGCAGTGAGTATTACATCCGGCATTACTTCTTCGGTAGTATTACAGGAGGGAATGGTACTGGGACTGACGGCAGTATCCTATGGAATTCAAAGGATCATTTTTCCGTTTGCCGAACTGTTTGTTGTATTAGGATTGGTGAATAATCTGATGGAAGAGGATTATTTCTCCCGGTTCGGTGATCTGATCAAAACCTGGATCCGATGGATGCTAAAGGGGATTTTGGCAGCAGTGGTCGGTGTGAATACAGTAAAAAGTATGCTGGCACCGGCAGCAGATTCGGTAACGGCAACCGCTTTACAACGCGGACTGGCAATTATTCCCGGAGGGCAGGCTGTAAATACGGTGTCCGGTGTTATGATCGGTTCCGGTATTCTGATCAAGAATGCGATTGGTGTTGGCGGTATGCTGGTTTTGATCATGGCAGTCAGTATGCCGATCCTGAAGATGAGTGTATTTGTCCTTGGGTATAAACTGACAGGAGCATTGTTGCAACCGATCGCCGATAAGCGGATGCTGCGGGGGATTGAAAGTGTCAGTGAAGGCGGCAGGATATTGATCTCAACGGTTCTGACCGTGATCGCTTTATTCCTTCTGTCGATCGCAATCATCGCAGTATCAACCAATGTGATGTATTATGCAGGGTAAAAGTGTGGATCGGATAGCGGCATGACGGATGAATCGGGAGAAGGAGTCAGGAGAAGATTATATGTGGCAGATCGAAAAAATCCGGGCATTTATGCAGGAATTTATTATTTTTGCCGTAGTATCGGCATTTTGTATGCATTTACTTCCGGATAAAAAGTATCAGAAATATGCCAGATTTGTAATCGGACTGGTTTATATTTGTATGATTTTATCGGTAGTGGGAGAGATTATGGGAAAAACCGTGTCCGAAATTCATTTTTAGATTCTAGCAACGGCAACCGGATAATATACATGAATAAGGCAGGTGAAAGAATGAAGGAATGGTTTTCACTGAAAAAACTGAAAACGCTTGGGATGGATAAGCTGCTGATTTTTCTGCTGGCCGGTATATTTTTGCTGGTAATCTGTATTCCCACCGGGGCAGGGGAAAATGCGGATAGGAAGAATGAAACGATGGCAGAGGCGGGGACTGAGACAGGGACGCTGGAGCAACGGCTGCAGAGTACGCTGGAGCAGATTCAGGGAGTCGGGAAGGTACAGGTCATGATTACCGTGACTACAGATACGAATGCCATAGAAGGCGTTGTGGTGGTTGCACAGGGGGCCGGATCCCCCCAGGTGGAGCAGGACATCATAGAAGCAGCACAGGCATTATTTCCTATTGCAGCACATAAAATCAAAGTATGTAAAATGACAGAATGAAAGTCCGGAGGTTAGAAATGAAAAAGATGGTGAAAAAGAATCAGATCATTATTACGGCATTGGCGGTGATGGTTGCCATTGCGGGATATTTCAGCTTTACAAGTAAAGAAGTCAGCATTATTGATGAAGACGGTAATACTGTAGAACTCTCCCAAAATAAGACCGAAGAGGCGCAGGAGACCATGCAGACGGCAACAGAGACAGAAGGAGAAACAATCGCAGCAAATGAAGGAGCGGCGGGAAATCAGGATGATGCGGAAGTGAGTGCTCCGGTGGATGATACGATCGGTGAGGCAGTACTTACGAATGCAGGAGCGGTGTCGGTGACATCGGATGCTATCGTGAATGCTAAGCTGAACCGGGAACAGACCCGTTCAAAATCACAGGCCATGCTGATGGAACTGGTAAATAATGAGTCTCTGGATGCTGAAACGAAGCAGAAAGCAGTGGATGAGCTGGTAGCTATGACCGCTGTTATGGAAAAGGAATCCATCTGTGAGCAGCAGCTTCTGGCAAAGGGGTTTGAGGAAACCGTAGTCCTGATCAGTGACGGCTGCGTGGATGTTACGGTAAATCGTTCTGAGCTGACGGAGATTGAAAAAGCACAGATTGAAGATATTATTACCAGAAAAGCCGGGTGTGATGTGTCGGAAATTATCATAAATACAGTAGATTAGCAGAGGATTCCGGGATTCTGACGGAAAACCTTGTTGCAAATGCGTATAAATTTGATATAATAAAGGAAATGTTATAGGTAAAGTACGTTAGGAGGATGGAGTATGGCAATCAATATGGAACGACAGGATGGATATAGCTTAAGAGAAGCCGGTGCATTTGGTGAAGTACAGATTGCAGATGAAGTCATAGCAATTATTTCAGGGCTTGCCGCTGTTGAAGTAGAAGGCGTAGCGAAGATGAGCGGCAATGTATCTAATGAATTGATCAGCATGCTTGGCATGAATAATTTGTCAAAGGGTGTTAAGGTAGAAGTAACACCGGAAAGTGTTGCCATTGATCTGGCACTTGAGATGAAATACGGATACAGTATTCCGAAGGTTTCTGAGCAGGTTCAGGAGCGTGTTAAGAATGCGATTGAGAGCATGACAGGATTAACAGTGGAACGTGTAGATGTGAGAATTGTCGGCGTTGCAGTTGACAAACCGCAGAAACCGCAGAAAACACAGAAGGCAGTCCGGATAGTAAGAAAGTAATCAGTATGAAATTCCATGGATGAGGACAGATCTGCTTGGGTGGATTTGTCCTCATTCCATGAAAAAGGAAAGATACAGATGGAGGAACATTATGACAAGACGACAGTTACGGGAAAGCATCTTTAAATTATTATTTCGAATTGAGTTTGTGAGCCGTGAAGAATGTATGGAGCAGCAGGAGATTCAGCTGGAAGAGCTGACACAGATGAACCGGGAAGAGGAAGACATGCTGCCGGAAGCAAACGAGAAAGAGGCTGCACAGATGCAGGAGAGACTGGAGGACATATTCTCACATCTGGATGAAATAGATACTATTATCGCAGCGCATTCCGAGGGCTGGAATCTGAACCGGATCGGCAAGGCGGAATTATCGATCCTGCGGCTGGCAGTATATGAGATGAAATGGGATGATACCATTCCGGAAAAGGTAGCGATCAATGAAGCGGTAGAGCTGGCGAAGACCTATTGTTCGGAAGAAGCAAAGGGCTTTGTAAATGCAATCCTTGGTAAAATGGCTTCCGGACAGGATTGATGGCATAACATCGGAGGCAGACTGTGCAGAAGCGGATTTATTCAGTAGGACAAATCAATGTATATATTCGAAACCTGTTTGACGGAGATTATCTGTTGTCCAATTTATGTATTAAAGGCGAAGTGTCGAATTGCAAGTATCATGCTTCCGGGCATATTTATTTCAGCCTGAAGGATGAAAAAGGCGCGATCAACTGTGTTATGTTCCGTGGAAACCGGAGCGGACTGGCTTTTCAGCTGCGGGACGGACAGAGCGTGGTCGTAACCGGGAGTATTTCTGTCTATGAACGGGACGGAAAGTATCAGATCTATGCGAAGGAGATTCAGCTGGACGGAACCGGAACCTTATATGAAGAGTATGAGCGGCTGAAGAACCGGTTATATGAGGAAGGTCTGTTTGAGTTCGAAATCAAGAAACCGATTCCGAAGTATCCGAAACGGGTAGGGATTGTGACAGCGTCTACCGGAGCTGCAATTCAGGATATACGGAATATAGCAAGGCGCAGGAATCCTTATGTACAGCTGATCCTGTATCCGGCGAAGGTGCAGGGAGATGGTGCGGCGGCAACGATCGTAAAGGGAATCCGGGTGCTGGATGCTATGAACCTGGATACGATCATTATCGGTCGTGGCGGCGGTTCGATTGAGGATCTATGGGCATTTAATGAAGAATGTGTGGCACGGGCTATTTATGCAGCGAAAACACCGATCATTTCAGGAACCGGACATGAGGTGGATACAACGATTGCCGATTATGCGGCGGACCTAAGGGCACCGACCCCATCTGCGGCCTGTGAACTTGCAATCCCGGACTATATGAGCATGTGCCGGGAGCTTGAGGGAATGGCCGGCCGGATGAAGAACCGGATGCAGCAGAGGATTGCACTGGCAAAGAGCCGGTGGCAGCAGATGAATCTTAGATTGGAACATCTGAATCCACAGACAAAGCTGGGTGAGAATCAGATGTATCTGGATGAACTGTCAGACCGGATGCGGAGAGCTATGCAGCATAGACTGGAGCAGTATCAGCATCGGTATGCACTGCTGGCGGAGCAGCTGCATAGATGCTCACCGACTGCGAAGCTGATTCATGGATATGGATATATTGAGACAAGAGAACGGCCTCTTTGCAGTATCGGACAGATAGCGGCTGGGGACGAGCTGGTCATTACGATTCATGACGGTCAGGTGCAGACGATGGTAACGGAGATACGGCCGGCCGGAGATCCGGAATAGAATAAGGAGGAACGCAGGTTTGGAAGAGCAGAAGGAAAACAGCCAACCGCTTAATATAGAAGAAGCATTTTCAAAGATAACATCCATTGTGGAGCAGTTAGAGGCTCCGGAGATAACCTTGGAGGAATCGATGAAATTATATCGTCAGGGAGTAGAACTTCTGACAGAGTGTGGAAAATCATTAGATCGGATCGAAAAAGAGATGATAGTTCTGACAGAGGAAGGAGAAATTAAAAATGGAACGCTTGAATGAGAAAGTAACTGCTGTTGAGGCAGTTATCCATAAATATATGCCGAAGCCGGAGGGATATGCAAAGACGGTACTGGCGGCCATGAATTATACGATGGATGCCGGCGGTAAGCGTCTGCGTCCGCTTCTGATGCAGGAGGTATATAAGATGTTTGGCGGCAACGGAGAAGAGATCGAACCGTTTATGGCTGCAATCGAAATGATACATACCTATTCTCTGGTACATGATGATCTGCCGGCACTGGATAATGATGATTACCGGCGCGGAAGAAAGACGGCACATATTGTATATGGAGAGTCAATGGCCATTTTAGCCGGAGATGCATTATTAAATTATGCATATGAGACAGCAGCAAAAGCGTTTGATCTGACAGAGGATCTGAAGAAGGCGACAGAGGCATATAAGGTATTGACCCGGAAACCGGGTATCTACGGAATGGTCGGCGGACAGACTGCGGATGTGGAGCTGACAGGTAAAGCATTGACAAATGATGAATTAGAATATATTTATGAGAATAAGACCGGAGCTTTGATCGAAGCATCCATGATGATCGGAGCAATTATGGGTGGAGCGGCAGATGCAGAAGTCGCGAAAATCGAGCGGTTGGCGGGACTTGTAGGAAAGGCATTCCAGATCCAGGATGATATTCTGGATATTGAAGGAAATGAGGCAGAGCTCGGTAAACCGCTGCACAGCGACGAAGAGAATGGTAAGGTCACCTATGTGACTCTTCACGGTCTTTTGCAGGCGAAGGAAGATGCAAAGGTATTATCAGAAGAAGCAGTTGCGATTCTGGATGCATTTCCGCAGCAGAATACATTTTTACATGAACTGATTTTATCTCTGGTAAATCGTAGAAAATAAGAGAGGCTATTAGAATGAGTACATTAGATAAGATTAAAAAACCGAATGATATTAAGCGTCTGGATAAAAGCGAGTATCCGATCCTGGCGCAGGAAATCCGGGATTTCTTATTAACTCATATCAGTCAGACCGGAGGACATCTGGCATCCAATCTGGGCACCGTAGAGCTGACAATGGCTTTGCATCTGGTTCTTGATTTCCCGGAGGATAAGCTGATCTGGGATGTTGGACATCAGTCTTATACGCATAAGATCCTGACAGGCAGAAAGGATGAGTTTGAGCATCTGAGGGAATTCGGCGGCATGAGTGGATTTCCGAAGCGGGGAGAGAGCTCGTGTGACAGCTTTAATACAGGACATAGCTCGACGTCTATTTCTGCAGCACTGGGATTTGCGGAAGCGAAGGAGATCATGGGAACCGATGAGTCGATTGTAGCCGTGATCGGTGATGGTGCATTATCCGGAGGGCTGGCATATGAAGCATTGAACAATGTTGCCAATCTTAAATCCAGTCTGGTGATCGTTTTGAATGATAATGAGATGTCGATTTCTAAAAATGTAGGAGGTATGAGCCGTTATCTGAATAAGATCCGCGCAGGGCAGGCATATAATGAGTTTAAAGCAGGTGTGGAAAATACGATCCTGAATTTCCCGATCGGTGGATATGACCTGGCGAAGTCTGTGAAACGTTCCAAGGATAGCATCAAGCATCTGCTGGTTCCGGGGATGTTCTTTGAGGATATGGGAATTACTTATATTGGCCCGATTGACGGACATAATATCAGTGAGATGGTAGATTCTCTGGTATCGGCGATTGAACTTCAGCGGCCGGTAGTGGTTCATGTGAAGACGAAAAAGGGAAAAGGATATCGGTATGCCGAGAAATATCCATGCTATTTCCATGGTGTGGCACCGTTTGATCTGGAGACCGGAAAGGTCCTGAAAAAGAAGGAAAAACCGGATTATACGGATATTTTTGCAAGAAAAATCCTGACTCTGGCAGAGCAGAAGCCGCGGTTGATAGCAATTACGGCGGCTATGGCAGAGGGCACCGGATTAAAAAGGTTCCGGAGCCAGTATCCGGAGCGGTTTTTTGATGTAGGAATTGCGGAGCAGCATGCTGTTACTTTTGCGGCAGGACTTGCCGCAGCCGGAATGCTTCCGGTTGTGGCCGTTTATTCATCCTTTTTACAGCGTGCTTATGATCAGATTCTGCATGATGTGTGTATTCAGAATCTGCATGTGGTCTTTGCGATTGACCGGTCCGGTCTGGTAGGGGCGGATGGCTCGACGCATCAGGGAATCTTTGATATTACGTATCTGTCCGGAATCCCGAATATGACAATTCTTTCCCCTAAGAATCGGTATGAACTGGAAGATGCTCTGGATTTCGCAGTTAGTTATTCCGGACCGATCGCGATCCGGTATCCAAGGGGAACAGCAAATGATCATTGGGCAGAAAACAGAGAGCCGATCATTTATGGCAGAAGTGAATGGCTGAAAAAAGGCGAACGGGTAGCAATCCTGGCAGTCGGGAATATGCTGGAGGAGGCAGAAAAGACCTGTGAATGTCTGGAACAGGCAGGCATTCATCCGTCATTGATCAATGCAAGATTTGTAAAGCCGTTAGACAAGCAGTTGTTAGATGTGCTGGCGGAGACACATTCCCTGATCTGTACGATGGAAGAGAATGTATACTCCGGAGGATACGGAGAGGCAGTTGCGGCTTATTTATCTAAGAAACAGGCGAAGGTTCAGATATACGGAGTTGCGATACCGGATCAGTTTGTGGAACAGGGAAGTATTCCGCAGCTAAGAGCAATGCTTGGAATGAATGGTGAACATGTAGCAAAAGAGATTCAGGAGAGACTGGAAAAATGAAACAACGACTAGATGTCATGTTAGTAGAACAGGGATTTGCCACATCCCGTGAAAAAGCAAAAGCGATCATTATGTCCGGAATTGTGTTTGTAGACGGGCAGCGTGAGGATAAAGCAGGGACAACCTTTGATTCCGAGAAGGTGAAGCTGGAGGTAAAGGGACATACCTTAAAATATGTGAGCCGGGGCGGGTTGAAGCTGGAGAAGGCCATGGACCGCTTCGGAGTGCAGCTGGAAGGAAAGGTCTGTATGGATGTCGGTGCATCGACCGGAGGTTTTACGGATTGTATGCTTCAGAACGGAGCAGTAAAGGTATATTCTGTAGATGTTGGTCATGGACAGCTGGATTGGAAGCTGCGCAATGATGAACGGGTGGTATGTATGGAGAAAACCAATATCCGTTATGTAACTACGGAAGATATTGCGGAGAAGCCGGCATTTGTATCCATTGATGTGTCATTTATCTCACTGACCAAGGTGTTAGGTCCGGTAAAGGAACTGATGACGGAGGATGGAGAGCTGGTCTGTCTGATCAAGCCACAGTTCGAGGCCGGAAGAGAAAAGGTTGGTAAAAAGGGTGTAGTCCGTGACAAGAGCGTGCATCTGGAAGTGATCGAGATGGTTATGAGCTATGCAGAATCAATCGGGTTTAAGCTTTTGCATCTGGACTATTCACCGATTAAAGGTCCGGAGGGCAATATTGAATATCTGCTTCATATGACAAAGAATGAAGCGGTAGAGGCAGCAGCACTGAATGCAGCTGAGATAGTAGAGGAATCACATCGCGACCTTGCATGATCGACCGGAAAGGAATGTTCGATGAAGACGTTTTTGATTGTGGCAAATTCCACAAAAGACGAGAATTTAATACTGGCCGGAAGAGTTCGGGACTATATTGAGATGCATGGCGGAAATGCACAGATCTGCGTAGATGGTGATAATATTCCGGTGGATTGTAAGGTGGATATAGCGATCGTTCTGGGTGGAGATGGCACGATGCTTCTGGCAGCCAGTCACTTAAGCAACCACGGCATTCCGATGATAGGGATCAATCTCGGTACGATGGGTTTTATGGCAGATGTGGATCCATGCAATATGGAAGAAGCTCTGGATGCATTATTGAAGGATCGGTACCGGATCGAGGAACGGATGAAGATTCAGGGTAAGATATACAGAGGTTCCAGAGAAATGGCAGCAGCAACTGCCCTGAACGATATTGTAATTGCCAGATCCGGATTTTCAAGAATCATCTGTCTGCGGATCTATGTGAACGGAGAACTTCTGGACGTATATGAAGCAGATGGCGTGATCATTTCGACACCGACAGGCTCCACAGCATATAATATGTCAGCCGGCGGACCGATTGTCAGTCCGAGAGCCAGCCTGATTCTGGTAACACCGGTTTCACCGCATTCGCTGACCAGCAAGAGTGTGGTTTTTTCGGCAGAGGATGTGATTGAGGTGGAGATCGTACCGAAGCGTAAGAGCCAGAAAGAGGAAGCAATAGCGACCTTTGATGGCAGAGGTTATGAAGAATTACAACCGGGTGACCGGATCGTGATCCGGAAATCAGAAGAGACAACACGATTGGTAAAAATATATGACACCAGTTTCTACGAGATACTTCGCAGTAAAATGGGAGAACGGGAGCATTAGATGAAATCAGCAAGACAATCAAAGATTATTGAGCTAATCGAACAATATGATATTATGACACAGGAGGAGCTGTCTGAGCTTTTAACGCAGGCAGGATTCCGGAATACGCAGGCAACGATATCCAGAGATATCCGGGAACTGAAGCTGACGAAGATCACCACAGACTCCGGAAAACCGAAATATGCGCTGCAGCAACCGCAGGACATCGATATCTGGAAGAAATATCGGCAGGTACTGGCAGCTGGTATCCTGACTATGGAGTCCTCTGAGAATTTAATTGTGATCAAAACGGTATCCGGTGTGGCGATGGCAGTCGCAGCGGCACTGGATAATTTAGATATAAACGGCCTAATGGGATGCATTGCAGGTGATGATACGATCATTGCAGTTGCAAGGTCAAAAGAAATGTCTGCCAATGTCATTGCCAATATAGAGAAAACTGCATACAGTGACCTATAGGAACTGGAGGAAAATATATGCTACAGAATCTACATATTAAAAATATGGCACTGATCGATGAACTAGAGGTGAATTTTGAAGAAGGATTGAATATTCTGACCGGTGAGACCGGCGCAGGAAAGTCCATTATTCTGGGGGCAGTCACAACGGCATTAGGTGGCAGAACCGGAAAGGAAATGCTGCGAGAGGGTGCAGAATACGGACTCGTGGAGCTGTTATTTGAAATTACAAAACCACAGACAAGAATGGCGTTAGAGGCAATGGAGATTCCAATGCCGGAGGAAAATGTCCTGATCATCAGCCGGAGGATTTATCCGAATCGTACAGTCAATAAAGTAAATGATGAAATGGTAACGGTTGGAAAATTAAAAGAGATTGCAGGACTTCTGATCGATATCCATTCACAGCATGAGCATCAGTCATTGCTGAAAAAATCAAACCATCTGAATATTTTGGACCGGTTCGGTCATGATAAGATTGATGAATGTAAAAAGAATATGGAGCAGAGCTATACTGTATATGCTGCATTACGGGATGAGCTGAAGAGTAGTGAATTGGATGAAGAAACCAGAAAACGGCAGATGGATTTTGCGTTGTTTGAGATTCGAGAGATTGAAGCGGCAGATCTTCAGCCGGAGGAAGAGGAGCAGCTGGAAGCAGATTACCGGAGAATGGTCAACGGCAGACAGATCATGGAGCGGATCAGTCAGGTTTATGGGATTACCGGATATGAGCAGCCGGAGAGCAGCGGCAATCAGATCGGTCGTGCCTGTGGTGAGTTGAATAAGGCGGCTGAGTATGATTCGGAGCTGCTTGGCCTGCAGGAGCAGCTTGCTACGATAGACAGTCTGTTAAATGATTTTAACCGGGAACTGGCGGATTATATGACAGAGATGACCTTTGATGCAGAGCAGTTTCAGACAGTAGAGACCAGACTGGATCTGATCCATAATCTGGAAGCGAAATACGGTCGGACGATTCCGGATGTCCTGGATTATCTGGAGAGAAAGCAGGCAGAATACGAGAAGTTTGTTGATTATGAAACCTATCGGGAGACATTGAATGCTAATTGCGAAAAAGCATTGCAGGATTATATGCATTATGCGAAAGAAGTATCCGATGCGAGAAGAGCCGCAGCAGATGCTTTGACGGAAATGATCACGGAAGCGTTACAGGATCTGAATTTTCAGAATGTAGATTTTCAGATGGAGTTTCTGCCATTGGAGCATCCGACGCGGAATGGTATGGAGGAAGGATATTTTATGATCTCCACAAATGTGGGAGAACCGGTGAAGCCGCTATGGGAGGTTGCCTCCGGTGGTGAATTATCCAGAATCATGCTGGCGGTCAAATCCTGTCTGGCGGAAGAGGATGATATCGATACATTGATTTTTGATGAAATTGATGTAGGAATCAGCGGAAGAACCGCACAGAAGGTATCCGAGAAATTATCGGCAATCGCAATGAGGCATCAGGTAATCTGTATCAGCCATTTACCACAGATCGCAGCCATGGCAGATGCTCATTTTAAGATCGAAAAACAGGTGGTTGGACAGAAGACGATCACCGGAATTGAACGACTGCAGGAAGAAGCATCCATTACAGAAATTGCCAGAATGTTAGGCGGTGTGGAAATCACGGATTCTGTGCTGGAAAGCGCAGCTGAAATGAAAGAACTGGCAAAACGTACAAAAATATACTGATTGATTTTCAACAGAATCGAAGACACTAAGAACAGATGGAACCTGAAAAAGGCATCTGTTCTTTTTTATCGTAATTAAAAAACAGGAAAGGAGTCAGGATAGCATGAAACGTAATATAGTCTGGGCATTCGTATTTGCGGCATTACTGCCACTGTCGGGCCTTGGATGGATAGAGTATTACAAGACCTGTATTCCCAGTCATATACAGATTATCGCGGGGGATAAGGAAGAGTTTGACTTCTCGATTCCGGCAAATGCAGAGGTGAAAACCGCAGATGCCAGATGGAACCTGCAGGATCCTTTCACACTGACAGCCTGGAATACCGGATCCTATGAAATGCAGGTGCGGCTGTTTGGCTGGATTCCGTTAAAGACGGTTCAGGTGGAGGCAATAGAAGAGGCCTATGCAATACCGTGCGGATGCTCTGCCGGTATTTATATGAATACCGATGGTGTTATGGTGATTGATACCGGAAAAATTCCGGGAGCAGACGGAGTGGAAACGGAGCCGGCCGAGAGTATCTTGCAGCCGGGTGATTATATTAAGTCCGTGAACGGAGAAACCGTGTCAGATAAGGAAGCATTGATCGAGGTGATCAAGGAGTCGGCAGGCGAGGATCTATGTATGGATGTACAGAGAAAGGATGCAGAGATAGAAGTAAAGGTAAAACCGGTATTATCCGCAGATGGGAGCTATAAAGCAGGCATCTGGGTGCGGGATGATCTGCAGGGAATCGGAACCCTGACATATATTATGGGTACCCGGTTCGGGGCATTGGGACATGGAGTCAATGATGTGGATACCGGAGAATTGATCCGGCTGGAGCATGGAGAGCTGCGAAGAGCCGGTGTGCTTGGAATTATAAAGGGAAGCAGCGGTACGCCCGGTTCCGTAACCGGATGTGTGGATTATTCGGAACAGGGGTATCTCGGAGAGATTCAGGGAAACTCGGAAAGCGGTATTACAGGGATCATTACAGAACCGGAGCATCTCCCGGCATTTACCGGTGGGAATGCGATACCGATCGCATTGAAGCAGGAGATCCGGCCGGGAACGGCGTGGCTGCATTCGGATATATCCGGTGAGATGAAGGATTATGAAATAGAGATTACAAAGGTCAACATGAGCGGAACCAATATGACGAAAGGACTGGAAATCCGGGTGACGGATCCGGAGCTTTTAAATCTGACAGGCGGTATTATTCAGGGAATGAGCGGCAGTCCGATTCTGCAGGATGGGAAGTTTATCGGAGCGGTGACACATGTATTTGTCAATGATCCGACCAGAGGCTATGGGATCTTTATTGAGAACATGTTGTAGCAGAGGAGATAAAATATAGAAGGCAGAAAACCGGGATTTGAAACAGGGTAGAATCCGCCCTTTTTCAAATCCTTTTTTGCTGCCGTGGAAACAGGAATCGAAAATACGGTAATATTATATAAAATAGCGGATATAATGCAAGAATAACCGCCGGATGGGAGATTATAATAGAACTATATAAAATGGAATTCATACGGAAGGAGAAAACAGAGATGATAAAAAAATATACATATGGAAGACCATTTCCGACGGAATCGGTCGTTGTACCGTTTGAGTCAGAAGAGGGCATGCCGGAGTATGGAAGGGTCGAAATCGATCAGGAGAAAGGTTTTTCTTTTAGCTGTGATCTGGAAGCGGAGACCATTGTGTATGGACTGGGGGAGGCCAACCGCGGAATCAATAAGCGTGGGTATCGGTATATAAGCAATAATACTGATATTCCGCACCATCATGAGGATACATATTCGTTATATGCGGCGCATAACTTTATCATTGTAGCTGGTGAGGAAACCTTTGGATTATATATTGACTATCCGTCGGCACTTACCTTTGACATCGGTTATACAAGGTCTGACAGACTTCATATTTTCTGCGAAAGAGCGGACCTTGATCTGTATGTAATTACCGGAGATACGCCTTATGATATTACGAAACAGTTCCGTAAGGTGATCGGAAGAAGTTATATTGCACCGAAGTTTGCTTTTGGGTTTGGACAGAGTCGCTGGGGATATAAAACACCGGAAGACTTTATAACGGTAGTAAAGAAATACCGAGAGAATCATATTCCAATCGATACGGTATATATGGACATTGATTACATGGACAATTATAAGGATTTTACCATAAATGAAGCATTCGGAGATTTCTCACGGTATGTAGCTGACATGGAAGAGGAACAGATTCATCTGATCCCGATTATTGATGCAGGTGTAAAGATTGAAGAAGGCTATGAGATATATGAGGAAGGTGTGGCAAACAATTATTTCTGCAAGAGACAGGACGGAAGTGATTATGTTGCAGCCGTATGGCCGGGATATACGCATTTCCCGGATGTGTTGAATCCGGATGCAAGGAAATGGTTCGGTGGAAAATATAAAATCCTGACGGATGCAGGGATTGAAGGCTTCTGGAATGATATGAATGAACCGGCAATCTTCTACACACCGGAAGGAGTCCGTGATGCGAAAGAGGCTATGCGGGAATTTCTGGATAAAGAGGAAACGGTGGATGAAGTCTGGGCAATTGGTGAGCAGATGGCAGACCTTGCAAATAACGCAAAGGATTATGCATCTATGTATCATAATGTAAATGGAACGATGATACGGCATGACAAAGTACATAATATCTTTGGATATAATATGACGCGGGCTGCAGGAGAGGCACTCCGGGAGCTTTCACCGGATAAACGCTGCCTTCTGTTCTCACGTTCCTCGTATATCGGCATGCATCGTTATGGTGGCATCTGGACGGGGGATAATAAGTCCTGGTGGTCACATATATTATTGAATCTGAAGATGCTTCCGTCATTAAATATGTGCGGATTCTTATATATTGGCGCAGACCTTGGCGGATTTGGATGCAATACAACCAGAGATCTGTTACTCCGGTGGCTTGCACTTGGTATTTTTACGCCACTTATGCGGAATCATTCCTGTCAGGATACGAGGTACCAGGAATGCTATCGGTTTGAACATATAGAGGACTTTCGACATATCATTGAGATCCGGTACCGGCTGATTCCTTATATCTACAGTGAGTATATGAAGGCAGCCTTAACCGATGATATGATGTTCCGGCCGCTGGCATTTGATTATCCGGATGACAGAATTGCAAGAAATGTAGAGGATCAGCTCATGCTTGGAAATGAAATCATGATCGCACCGGTATATACACAGAATGCAATCGGAAGATATGTATATCTGCCGGAGGATATGATGCTTGTCCGTTTTAAAGCAGATAGCGGTCTGGAACAGACAGAGATGCCAAAAGGACATCATTTCATAGAAGTGCCGTTGAATGAGGTCATTTTATTTATCCGGAAAGATAAATGTATTCCGCTTGCGGATGTTGCGGAAAGTGTTGCGGATATTGATATGAATACGTTGCAACTGATCGGATATAAGGATAGCAGCTATCAGTTGTATGATGATGATGGTTATACCAGGGAGTATGATCTGGAAAAGCATTCCATAACATTGCGGCAATAAGGAGAACACGGGTTATGAGTAAATGGACAGAATTCGGCAGTTTTGGATCACACAGACGAAGTGACCAGCCGGGGCAGTCTGACACCCAGTCGGCTTAACACCTCATTGGTAATGCTTCCGGACTGCTCGGCGACCTCCTCCGCGCGGATCTGCAGAGCTCCGGAGGTTCCGATGAGGACCGCAATATCTCCGGCAGATACCGCTTCCGGAATACCCGAGATATCAACCAGTGTCTGATCCATACAGATCCGGCCTATGATAGGTGCCCGGTGTCCGTGGATCAGGACGGAGCCGGTTCCGTTGGAAAGATTGCGTGGCAGACCGTCTGCATAACCGATGGTCAAGGTCGCAATCCGCATATCCTTCGGGGCATGATAATCAACTCCGTAACCGGCACAGTCTCCGGCCTTCAGATCCCGGACAGATGCAATCCGGCATTTCAGGGACAGGACAGGAGATAAGTACCGGCTCCAGATTAAGGAATCTTCGGCAGTGCTGACAACACCGTATAAGGCAATGCCGGGACGGGCATAATCGCCACTAAGCTCCGGATAATTTAAGATGCCATAGCTGGCGAGCATATGAACTTTCGGCAGGGGGAATCCCTGCTTTTTGATTGCAGCTAAGACCTGTTCAAAATGTTCAACCTGCATCCGGGTAAAGGCACATGCTTCCGGAGCGAGAGAATCATCTGCGGATAGATGGGTAAAGATACCGTCTATGTTAAGATGCTTTAACCGGAATAGCTGGCAGATGGTATCTGTTCGGTCAAAAGGCTCACCCAGACGGTGCATTCCGGTATCAATCGCAAGATGAACCGGGAAAGTATAAGTGCATTCTTTTCCATATTGATCAAGAAGAGCAGCATAAGATGCATCAACGATCGTCTGACTTAAATGGTATTGCTGCAGAAGCGGAAACTGTGCCGGATGGGTATAACCGAGGACCAGAATTTCGCTTTCAATACCATGAAGACGCAGACTGACGGCCTCATCCACACAGGCAACACAGAAAGCATCGATGCCCATTTGGGTCAACTGTTCGGCAATCAGATTGGCACCATGGCCATAGGCTTCTGCCTTGACTGCCGGCATGAGACGGCAGCCTTTTGGGAGGCGGGATTGTAGAAATTCTACGTTCTGTTTCAGGGCTTCCGGATCAAGCTCGATCCAGGCACGGGAGGTAGAAGGAGAAGTGATGTTCATGAAAAATCCCCTCCTTGCAGATATTCTTCCAGAGTAAGTTCCTGCTCTTTGATGATTTCGGCATGGGGCAGACCGACATACCGGAAATGCCATGGCTCATGCCCGATGCCGGTAACGGATTCTTTGCCCGCCGGATAACGTTCAATGAAACCATAATCGGCAGCCAGATCACGGAAGGTCTGGCAGATGCCGCTATATGGGAAGTCCGGACGGATAAAATCAATATGATCCTGTTTCAGTCCGAGATCGATTGCAAGGCCGGTCTGGTGTTCACTGTGATCCGGATATGCAACATAGGTCTGGGTAAAGAGCAGTCCGTTCTCTGCCATAGAATCATCCCAGATCTGCTGTTGTTCCTTTCTGGAACGCCATCCGCTGACCGGTACAATAAAATCCCACCCGTCAATTTCCTGCATAAGGGCCTCCAGGGCTCTGGCAGCAGTGGCTTCCATCAGGATGGATTTCTGACCGCCTACAGGGACTAGAACCGGTGTAAAGGTGCGTGGTATCGCATGGTCGGAATTAACAAGAACTAAATAATTATTTGAGACTGCAGATGTATCTGCAGGTGAAACACATAGAGTATTCATGATCGGGTTTCCTTTCTTACTTTTCTAACTGATTCTGATAGAAGTCTATCAGAACCGGTCAGTCAGTGTTTGAAGGAAAACCCATAGAAATATTGAGAATTGCTGGATACTTTCTTACAAAAAGGTGAAGAAATATTACAGGGCGGTAAGGTTGATCGGCAGAAGAATCGTAAAGGTAATGGTATCCTGCCCGCTGGCTGCCGTGATCGTACCGCCGTGGAGTTCTACGATTTCCTTGGAAATCGCAAGACCGAGACCGGAGCCGCCGGTTGCCGTGGAGCGGGAGGAATCCAGCCGGAAGAACTGTTCAAATATCCGGTTTAATTTCTCCGGAGGGATGGTTTTTCCCTGATTCTGAACGATGATCTGTACATTCCGGTCCTGTTTTTGCAATGTGAGCATAATCTCTGTTTCTGGGAAGCTGTAATTAATGGCATTCCGGATCAGGTTATCGAAAACACGCTCCAGCTTATCACGGTCGCAGGAAATCTCAATCCCCGGAGCCAGCTCGGTTACGATGGTCAGATCCTTATCCAGAAGTAACGGTTTAAACTCATAGGCAGTCTGCTCCAACATCCGGGTCAGATTCGTAAGCTCCGGTTCCAGCGTCAGAGTAGTCAGGTTGAATCTGGTAATATCAAAGAAATCGTTGATCAATACCTCCAGACGTTCCGCCTTTTCCAGTGCAATTCCGGTATATCTGGCACGCAGCTCCGGTGAGATCTGCGGTTCATCCTGAAGAAGGGTGAGATAACCGATAACACTGGTTAACGGCGTCTTTAAATCATGTGCGAGATATACGATCAGATCATTCTTCCGCTGCTCGGCCTCTTTGGCCAGCATTTCATTTCGGATGCCCTGCTCCCGGAACAGGTTCAGTTCATCCTCGATATCCTGAATGGCAATCGGAAGATGAATTGGAGTCTCCTTGTCTGTGATCATTCTGCCGGCAGCTTCCACGATGGAATCCATATAGCGGAGCTGCTTGGTCATATAATAATATGTGATCAATAAAAATCCGATCAGAAGCGGAATCCCGGCGAAAACGATAATGTAGTCCCGGATATAGGACAGAATCCAGTAAATCGGATTATCGGCCTGCCAGTAGACGGCATGGCAGAGGGTCCAGCAGGTGACGATAAACAGAAAGAATAAAATCACGAACCCAATCAGAGTTCCGAAATACTGCATGAGGATCTCTCTGGAAATCCGTCCTCTTCGTTTTTTCTGTGCTTTCTTATTCAATGGTATAGCCAACCCCCCATACTGTTTTGATATATTTCGGATTCCGTGCAGGCTCATGCATCTTTTCGCGCAGATGCGCAATGTGGGCCATGACGGTATTGTTGCTGTTCTCATAATAATGCTCGCCCCAGAGCGCTTCAAAAAGTTCCTCGGAGGAGACAACGGTTCCCTTTCTCTGGCACAGGTACCAGACGATAGAGAATTCTAACGGAGTGAGTGCCAGATCCTTTCCGTTTAATGTGCATTTATGGCTGGATTGCGAGATATGTAATCCACGGATATCAATGCTGTCATCGGTGGCAGAAGCGGAATCATCGGATCCGGATTTTGGATTGTATCGGGTATAGCGCCGCAGCTGGGTCTTAACTCTGGCAACCAGCTCCAGTGGATTAAACGGTTTCGTGATATAATCATCCGCCCCAAGGGTCAGACCGGTGATCTTATCCATATCCTCTACCTTGGCGGTCAGCATGATGATCGGATACAGGTGCGATTGGCGGATGCGCTGGCAGAGTGTAAAGCCGTCCATATCCGGCAGCATGACATCCAGGATCGCCAGATCCAGATTCTCCCGCTCTACGCAGTTTAAGGCATCAGTTGCATTATAATATTTGAATACCTGAAAATTCTCATTGGATAAGTAGACCTCTACTAAGTCGGCAATTGCCGCTTCATCGTCTACGATCATTATTTTTTCATTCATGACAGAACCCTCTACTCATTATATATAGCTCCAAGTGTAGCAGAAGCTGAAATGAAAAACAATCCTTTCTGTCTAAAATGGCAGGTATTGGAAAAAACTATAGCGGACATAAGGAAGAAAGAATTACGCAATATGCGGGATATCCTGTATAATAAAGCCTATAAATCATACTAAAATGATAGGAATAAACAAAAGACGAGAGACGAGAGACAGACGAATGGAGGAATTTCAATGGAAAGAGGTCTTGATACCAAGTGTCTTCACTTAGAAGAAGACGAAGGAAATGTAAATCATTATGGAGCAATCAGTTATCCGATCTATCAGACAGCCACCTATGCACATCCGGGTGTAAATCAGAGCACAGGCTTTGATTATAGCAGACTTCAGAATCCGACCAGAGAGCATCTGGAGAAAATGGTAGCTTCTCTGGAAAACGGAATCTCAGCACTGGCATTTTCAACCGGTATGGCGGCGATCACAACCTTAATGGAACTCTTTCAACCCGGCGATCATATTGTAATGGACTCTGATCTGTATGGCGGAAGTATCCGTCTGTTTCAGCATATATCCGCAAAGAACGGAATTACATTTTCCGGTCTTGACTGCAGTCAGGGAGACGTGGAAGACTATATAAATGAGAAAACAAAGGCAATCTACGTGGAAACACCAACGAATCCGATGATGCGTGTGACAGATCTTGCAGCGCTGGCAGAGAAGGCAAAGAAGCATAATCTGCTTCTGATCGTGGATAATACATTTCTTTCGCCGTATCTGCAGAATCCGTTAACCCTGGGTGCGGACATTGTCGTACATAGCGGAACCAAATATCTCGGAGGCCATAATGATACGCTGGCAGGTTTTCTGGTCACGAACCGGGAGGATCTGGATGAAAGACTGAGATTTATCATTAAAACCAATGGAACGGGACTGGCTCCGTTTGACAGCTGGCTGATCCTGCGCGGGATTAAAACGCTCGGTATCCGTATGGAGCGGGCACAGGAGAATGCCATCCGGATCGCCGGATGGTTAAAGGAACAGCCGCTTGTAGCAGAGGTGATCTATCCGGGTCTTGAGGAACACCCGGGACATGAGATCATGAAAAAGCAGGCACGTGGATTCGGTGCAATGCTGACTTTCCAGATGAAGGAAGCAGAGGATGCGAGGGAGATATTAAACCGGGTGCGCATGATCAAGTTTGCAGAGAGTCTTGGCGGTGTGGAAACCTTGATCACATATCCGGTGACACAGACTCATGCGGATGTACCGAAGGAAATCCGGGAGAAAAACGGAATTACGGAATGTACGCTCCGGTTATCTGTCGGGATTGAGAATGCCGAGGATCTGATCGGAGAGCTGGAACAGGTATTTCAGGGAATAGAAGGAGAAAGAAATGGCAGAACGAAATCTTGACTTTGATACAATTATAGATCGTAAGAACACCGATTGTCTGAAATATGATTTTGCAAAGCGGCGCGGGATGCCGGAGGATGTGCTTCCACTCTGGGTGGCCGATATGGATTTTAAGACCTCCTCGTATGTGGAGGACGCACTGGCTGAACGTGCAAGACATGGAATCTTCGGATACAGTGAATCGCAGACACCGTATTTTGAGATTGTTCGAGACTGGATGAAGCGTCACCATGACTGGGAGGTAAAGGAGCCATGGCTGATCAAGACACCGGGTGTGGTATTTGCTCTGGCAATGGCAGTGAAGGCATATACGGAGCCGGGGGACGGAGTGCTGATCCAGTCGCCGGTTTACTATCCGTTTTCTGAGGTGATTGAGGACAACGGAAGAAGAATCGTCAGCAATACGCTGGTGCTCGGCGAGGATCATAAATATTATATTGATTTTGAGGATTTTGAACGTCAGATAAAAGAGAATCAGATTAAGCTGTTTTTCCTCTGCAATCCGCATAATCCGGTCGGAAGAGTCTGGACCACAGAGGAGCTGACAAGGCTTGGAGACATTTGCCTGAAATATCAGGTTACGGTAGTGAGTGATGAGATCCATTCGGATTTTATCTTCCGGGGGAGACATCAGGTATTCGCAGATTTAAAGAGGGAGTATGCAGATATTACGGTCACTTGTACGGCACCGAGCAAGACCTTCAATCTGGCAGGCTTACTGCTTTCCAATATCTTTATTTCGAACCGGGAGCTGCGGCATAAGTTCCGGCAGCAGGTAAACGCAGCCGGTATCAGTCAGCTCAGTCCGTTTGGACTGGTGGCATGCGAGACTGCATATACGCAGGGCGAAGAATGGTATCAGGCAATGCTTGCATATGTTGCAGAAAATATTGCATTTACGAAGGAATATGTGGAGAAACATCTTCCGGGTGTGGAAATGGTTGAGCATGAGGGCACGTATCTGGTGTGGCTGGATTTTAGAAAGACCGGACTCAGTGTGGAGGAGCTGGAGGATCTGATCGTAAACCGGGCAAAGCTCTGGCTTGACAGCGGTAAGATTTTCGGCAAGAGCGGAGAAGGCTTCCAGCGGATCAATGTGGCATGTCCGAGACAGATTCTGGAGGAGGCATTGCATAGGATCAAAGAGCAGTTACAGGCTGTTTAGGATCAGAGTTTGCTCCGGAAAAAAGCCGTATATTTGAAAAAGTAAAAGATATTTATACGAACACACGTTTGAAAGAACGTGTGTTTTTTCGACTGCAAAGGAGTGTGCTTCGATAAAATCAAACGGAAAAAACCTCGAAATACATGTGAATTATACGAACTTCTGCCGCTTTGTTTTTATCCTGTCAATAATTGCGGAGAATACCCCCTTTTCACTTATTTTTAATTCTACTATAATTTCAAAGGAAACAACAAATAGGGAGTAAAAAGTACAGGAGGCGAGCCATGAACGACATAAAAATAGCAATTGTAAATCATGATAAGACGGCACTTTATAATATTCAGCAATCCTTAAACGAGGAAGAACGAGTGCAGATCGTTGGAACGGCGCAGGATGGGAAGGAAGCTGTAACAATGATTCGGGAGCGGAAGCCGGAGGTTGTTGTGCTGGATCTGATCATGCCGCATCTAGATGGAATGGGAATCATGGAGCAGGTAGAATATCAGTCCGGGAGAGAGGAATGTCCGAAATATATCATTGGCATGATGCGGGGGCAGGAATGCATGTTTCGGTTGGCGGCGGAAAAACAGACTGTGGTAGGTGTCGGGCAGAATTATGCACAGGCGGAATTAAAGCATGCGATCCAAATGCTGAATAATGGGAAAAAATCAGCCAAATGGGGGGCAATCCAGAGTGCGGCGATTACAGTTGCACCGGCAGAGGACAAGCTGGAACTGGTGGTGACAGATATTATTCATGATATCGGAGTCCCTGCACATATTAAGGGATATCAGTATCTGCGCAGTGCTATCCTGATGGCGGTTGCCGATATGGATATATTGAATTCCATAACAAAGCAGCTATATCCGGAGATAGCCCGGCAATATGAAACGACACCGAGTCGGGTAGAACGGGCAATCCGGCATGCCATTGAGGTGGCATGGGGACGCGGGCATATGGATACGATCGATGAATTATTCGGATATACGATCCATGCCGGGAAGGGGAAACCGACCAATTCGGAATTTATTGCATTGATTGCGGATAAAATCCGTCTGGATCAGAAGATGAAGAGTGCATAAAAAGCAGATCGTTACAGATAGAATATGAAAAGACAGGAAAGATGGGGAGAAGTATGGAACAGGAAAAGAAAATGACAGTTATGGCAGCAGACCAGGATTTGATCCGGGAATTAGGCAGATATGATTTTATTTCCAGGGATGGAAGCATGGAGATTGTCGGGAAGTATCTGGATGGAGATGAACTTATGACAGCCATTATCAGACAGAGACCGGATTTGGTTGTGATGGATGCCCTTCTGAGTCACATAGATGGAATTGAGTTGATGCGGAGAATGCGGGAGGAGCATCCGGAAGTGCAGACCCGATATATTCTGCTGACGACGATCGGAAGCGAGAGTGTGATCGAAACAGCATTTATGATGGGAGCTTCCTATTATATGTTAAAGCCGTTTGATAATCAGATTCTGAAACGGAGAATGAAACAGGTTTTGAAAGCAGAGGAGGAAACAAGGGAAGAGCGGGTGGTAGAATTGGGAGAAGAACTGGCTCCGCTGTTGAAAGAACGGAATCTGGAGGGGGAAGTGACGGAAATCATAAGAGAGATCGGAATCCCGGCACATATTAAAGGATATCAATATATCCGGGAGGGAATTATGATGGCAGTGGAAGATCCGAATATGTTAAATTATATTACTAAGCTGTTATATCCGACCATTGCCAAGAAATATAAAACGACATCATCTAGTGTGGAACGGGCAATCCGGCATGCCATCGAGGTGGCATGGAGCCGGGGAAAAATGGATATCATACAGGAACTGTTCGGATATACGATCCATGCCGGAAAGGGAAAACCGACGAATTCAGAATTTATTGCACTGATTGCCGATAAACTGCGTCTGGAGTATGAGTTGTAGAAGCAAAAAATGTAGTTCCATTTACGGGGGAAGTATGCTATAATTTTCTTATTCATTTATTATTTCCGAATAAGGAATACGGGAGGGTTATTGGCATGAAAAAAGTTGCTTATATTGCGTCAGAGTGTGTGCCGTTTATTAAAACCGGCGGACTGGCGGATGTAGTTGGAACATTACCGAAGATGTTCGACCGGAATGAGTATGATGTACGTATTATTATTCCGAATTATTTGTGTATTCCACCGAAATATCGTGAGAAGATGAGATATCTGACTCATTTTCAGATGGATATCGGCTGGAGACAGCAATATGTGGGTGTTATGTATCTGGAATATGAAGGCGTACCGGTATATTTTATTGATAATGAGTATTATTTTAATGGATTTACACCATATGGTGATGTGAAATGGGATATTGAGAAGTTTACATTTTTTTCCAAAGCAGCTTTATCGATTCTGCCGGTGATCGGCTTCCGTCCGGACATCATTCATTGTCATGACTGGCAGTCAGGACTGGTGCCGGTATATTTAAAGACACTGTTTGCAAGTAATCCGTTCTATCAGGGCATTAAGTCTATCATGACGATCCATAACCTGAAGTTCCAGGGAAACTGGGATATCAAGACGATTCAGGCAATTTCTGGGCTTCCGTCCTATGTTTTTACGCCGGATAAGTTGGAGTTTAAGAAAGATGCCAGTATGCTAAAGGGCGGATTAGTCTATGCAGATAAGATCACAACCGTCAGCAATACGTATGCCGGAGAGATCCAGACACAGGAATATGGAGAAGGCCTGGAAGGACTGCTTTCCGCAAGACACAATGATTTATGGGGCATTGTAAACGGAATTGATTATGATGTATATAATCCGGAACGGGATCCGATGATTTATAAGAACTACTCTCTGAAAGCATATAAGAAGGCAAAGGCAGAGAACAAGCGTAAGATGCAGGAAGAGTTTGGTCTTCCGGTTGATGATAAGCAGTTTGTGATCGGTATTATTTCCCGACTGACCGATCAGAAGGGTCTGGATCTGGTTGATTGTGTGATGAATGAGATCTGCCAGGACGGTGTACAGTTTGTTGTACTGGGAACCGGTGAGCAGAGATATGAGGATATGTTCCGGTATTATCAGGGTATTCATCCATATAAGGTATCTGCGAATATTTACTATTCCGATGAGCGGTCTCATAAGATGTATGCCGGCTGTGATGTGATGCTGGTACCATCCAGATTTGAACCATGTGGTCTGACACAGCTGATGGCACTGCGCTACGGTACGGTTCCGCTTGTTCGTGAGACAGGTGGTCTGAAGGATACGGTACAGCCATACAATGAGTATGAGAAGACCGGTAACGGATTCAGCTTCCGGAATTATAATGCACACGAGATGCTGAATACGATCAATTATGCCAAGGAGGTTTATTATAACGATAAGCAGAGCTGGTATGGTATTATGGAACGGGCAATGCAGGCAGATTATTCATGGCAGAAGTCCGCAGAGAAATATCAGGAGTTATATAACTGCGTATAGATGCAATAGCAGCGTATAGGCAGCGGAAATCATAAGAATAGTGCGGTGCGGGCGGCGATACTATCAGGTAGTTTCAGGGCCTGCACCGTTTTTTCGCTTGAAGGAAATGACGGTAGATAAGGTGAGAAAGAATGGCATTCGATGGAATTGTAATTGCAAATATAATAAAGGAATTGAAGGAGCACATACTGAACGGCAGAATCTATAAGATCTATCAGCCGGAGCCGGATGAACTGAATCTGGTGCTAAAGACCCCGCAGGGAAATTACCGGCTGCTGTTATCGGCCAGTGCGGCACTTCCGCTTGTATATCTGACAACCGAGAGCAGGAATAATCCAATGACGGCGCCGAATTTCTGTATGTTGTTACGAAAGCATATCGGAAACGGAAGGATCGTGGATATCAGACAGCCCGGTTTTGAACGGATTGTGGAATTTTCCATTGAGCATCTGGATGAGCTGGGAGACCTTTGTACCAAGAAACTGATCATAGAGATCATGGGAAAGCACAGTAACATCATTTTCTGTGATGATCAGGGTACGATCATTGACAGTATTAAGCGGGTAGGAGCACAGATGAGCTCCGTGCGTGAGGTGCTTCCGGGAAGAAGCTATGAGTATCCGCCGAATCAGGAGAAAATCAGTCCACTGGAACTGACGGAAGCTTATTACCGGAGTCAGATGCTGACGAAGCCGTTAAATCTTACGAAGATGATTTATACATCATTAACCGGAGTAAGTCCGGTGGTTGCCAATGAGCTCTGCTACCGGGCAGATCTGGATGGGAATCAGAGCACTGCCAGTCTGACAGAGGAGAATGCGGATGGACTATGGCAGGAGCTGGAGAAATTCAGGGATCAACTGCAGAAAGAGATATTTGATCCGGCAATCTATTATGACAAGCAGGGCGTTCCGGTCGAGTTTTGCAGCATTCCGCTGACGATGTATGCGGACTATGTATGTGAAAAGGAAGCTTCCATATCAACTGTTCTGCAGACTTACTATGCGGCAAGAAACAGCTACAGCCGGATCCGGCAGAAGTCTTCCGATTTAAGAAAAATCGTAAGTAACGCGATCGAACGGACCGCAAAGAAATACGATCTGCAGTGCAGTCAGTTAAAGAGCACGGAGAAACGGGATAAGTACCGTGTCTATGGAGAATTGATCAACACCTATGGATATGGAATCGAGCCGGAGGCGAAAGAATTCCGGGCATTGAATTATTATACCAATGAGGAGATTACGATACCGTTAGATCCACTGCTGACACCGGGAGAGAATTCCAAACGTTACTTTGCCAGATATAATAAACTGAAGCGTACCTATGAGGCACTGACAGAGCAGGTAAAGGAGACCGGCCGGGAGTTAGAACATTTAAGATCCATCCAGACAGCACTGGATCTGGCACAGGAGGAATCGGATCTGGCTGATATTAAGCGGGAACTGACAGATTACGGCTATATCAAGCAAAAGGGCGGCGGACGGAAAAAAGAGAAGCAGGAGAAGAGTAAACCGCTGCATTATATATCCTCCGATGGATTCCATATGTATGTGGGCAAGAATAACTATCAGAATGAGGAACTGACCTTTAAGGTCGCAAATGGCAATGATCTCTGGTTCCATGCCAAGCAGGCACCGGGCTCCCATGTGATCGTAAAGACGGAAGGGCAGCAGGAACTTCCGGATCGTACCTATGAAGAAGCCGCAAGGCTGGCCGCTTATTATTCATCGGCAAGGAGCGGTTCTAAGGTGGAGATTGATTATACCAGACGTTCCAATCTGAAGAAGACACCGGGCGGGGCACCCGGATTTGTAATCTATCATACAAATTACTCCATGAGTATTTCTCCGGATATCCGCGGAATAAAAGAGGTTGACCATTGACTTTTGCAGGTAGATTACTTTATAATAGATTGGATTGTAAGAAACATAAGAAAAGGTGAGAGTTATGATTCGCAGCATGACCGGCTTCGGAAGAAGCGAAACGGTGACAGAAGGATATAAGTTAATAGTCGAGATGAAGGCTGTTAATCACAGATACAGTGAGTTCAGTATTAAGATGCCGAAGAAGCTGAATTTTTTTGAGGCAGGAATCCGAACCTTGCTGAAAGAGTATATTAACCGGGGAAAGGTTGATATCTTTATCACATATGAGGATTACCGGGAATCGGATGTGTGCATTAAATATAATCCGGAGATAGCAAAGACATATCTGGATTATTTGAGACAGATAGAGTCTGAATTCGGAGTACGGGATGATATTACGGTTACGAGATTGGCAGGAATGCCGGATGTACTGACCAGAGAGGAGCAGACTGTAGATGAGGATGCACTCTGGGAAATCCTGGAGGCCGGGATCCGGAAGGCAGCAGAGAAATTTGTCCAGACCAGACAGGTCGAAGGAGAACATCTGAAGGAAGACCTGATCGGCAAGTTAAACGGTATGCTGGATATGGTAGATCATATTGAACAGGAGTCGCCGAAGCTGGTGCAGCAGTATCGTGAGAAGCTGGAAGCGAAGGTGCAGGAGCTGTTAGACGGCAGTAATATAGATGAATCCAGAATAGCGGCTGAAGTGGTGATTTATGCAGATAAGATCTGCGTGGATGAAGAGACTGTCCGGTTGAGAAGTCATATCAACAGCACGAAAGAGATTCTATCCGGTGGCGGAAGTGTCGGACGGAAGCTGGATTTCATAGCGCAGGAGATGAACCGGGAGGCGAATACGATTCTGTCGAAGGCAAATTCCCTGGATATTTCCAATACAGCAATAGATTTAAAGACCGAGATTGAGAAGGTCCGGGAACAGATTCAGAATATTGAATAAGGCCAGGTGAGCATATGGACAAAAAAGGATTTTTAATCGTAATATCCGGATTTTCCGGTGTAGGAAAAGGAACCGTAGTTAAACGGCTGGTTCAGGATTACGGATACAGTCTGTCTATTTCGGCAACGACCAGAGCACCGCGGGAAGGGGAAGTAGACGGCAGAGAATATTATTTTAAGACCAAGGAAGATTTCATGAATCTGATCGATTATAACGGATTCATTGAATGGGCGGTTTATGTGGAGAATTATTATGGTACGCCGCGTGCCTTTGTGGAAAAGGAGCTGGCAGCAGGACATAATGTAATCCTTGAGATCGAGGTACAGGGTGCCATGAATATCAAGGAGCAGTATCCGGATGCGATTCTGATCTTCCTGACAGCACCGAGTGCGGCGGAGCTTCGGAACCGTCTGGTCGGACGCGGCACGGAAGAAGCGGCTGTGATCGAGAAACGGATGCAGAGAGCCGTAGAAGAGTCCGCCAATATGGAATCATATGAGTATATTGTTGTAAATGATGATCTGGATCAGTGTGTAAAAGATGTAAATTCTGTCATTGTGGCACGAGGCTGCATGATTGAAGAAAATAAAGAATTTATGAAACAGATGAAGGCAGAGCTTAAGGCTCTGTAAGAAAGGAGTTTATTATGATACATCCATCCTATAATGACTTAATGGCAGTTGTTAACAGTGAGGTAGAGCCGGGCGAGCAGCCGGTTGTTCAGAGCCGTTATTCCATCGTATTAGCATGTGCAAAGCGGGCACGTCAGATTATTGCAGGGTCTGAGCCTTTGGTAGAATCCAAGGGTAAGAAGCCGTTATCTCTGGCTGTAGAAGAGCTTTACAGTGGCAAGGTTAAGATTGTCGGCGATGAAGAAGATGAGAATTAAGGAATGAATGAGAGGAGCTGTTAAGAGCTCCTTTCCTTTTCCTTATCGTTTGTAAGGAGGGTCAGACATATGAAGTTAGCGGAGTTGGTTTCTTCCCTGGATTATCAGTTGCTTCAGGGAAGTCTGGATACAGAAGTAACAGAAGTAGAGAATGATTCCAGAAAGGTACAGGAAGGATATCTGTTTTTCTGTATCAGCGGCAGCATCCGGGACGGACATTCCTTTGCCGGAGAGGTGGTAGAAAAGGGTGCCTCTGTCCTGGTGGTAGAGAAGCCGGTTGAGGTGCCGGAGACGGTGACAGTGATTCAGGTGCCGAGCTCCCGGTATGCGATGGGAGTCATGTCTTCTTATTTCTACGGAGAGCCGTCAAAGCAGTTAAAGGTGATCGGTATTACCGGAACCAAGGGTAAGACCACTACGACCTATATGATACAGTCCATGCTGGAAAAGACCGGTCATAAAACCGGACTGGTCGGTACGATCGAGGTACAGACAGGAAGCAGAACCATCACTTCAGCACAGACAACACCGGAATCCCTGGCATTGCAGAGATATCTGAAAGAAATGGTGGAAAACGGGCTGGACAGTGTGGTAATGGAGGTATCCTCTCAGGCATTAATGCTTGACAGAGTAGCGGGCGTAGACTTTGATTACGGTATTTTCACAAATCTTTCCGAGGATCACATCGGACCGAATGAACATGCAAGCTTTGAGGAATACCGGATGTGGAAGAGTAAGCTGTTCCAGATGTGTAAGGTCGGTATTTTTAACGAGGACGATGATAATTACAGGGAAATCTTAAAGGGACATACCTGCCGGGTGATTACATACGGTGTCCATGACACAGCCGATTATCAGGCAAGGGACTGGCATCTGTATCATGAGAACGGGCATCTGGGTATCCGGTATCAGCTGACCGGACGGATCCGGGGCGAGATGAAGGTAAATATTCCGGGAAAATTCAGTATTTATAACTCGCTGGCAGCTATTGCGATTGCAAATGAGCTGGGAGTTCCGGAGAAGAATATTCAGGAGGTTTTAGAGACCATCCGTGTCAGAGGACGTGTGGAACTGGTGCCGATTTCGGATCGGTTTACCATACTGATCGATTATGCACATAATGCGGTCAGTCTGGAGAGCATTCTGGAGACCTTGAAGGAGTATCATCCGAACCGGCTGATCTCTGTATTTGGCTGTGGAGGCAATCGGTCCAAGGTGCGCAGATACGAGATGGGTGAAGTATCCGGTAAGCTTGCGGATTTTACGATCATTACTTCGGATAATCCACGATTTGAGGAACCGCAGGATATTATCAATGATATTATTACCGGTATTTCAAAAACCGATGGTAAATATATAGAGATCATAGACCGGAAGGAAGCATTCCGGTATGCGATCATGCATGCACAGCCGGGCGATATTATCGTTCTGGCCGGTAAGGGACATGAAGATTATCAGGAGATAAAGGGTGTAAAGTATCACATGGATGAACGTGAGCTGATACGGGAAGTGTTGGAGGAAGAGGATGTCAGCAAAATATGTGGATATAATAATCGATATTTCTCATGAAGCCATCGATCGGGCATTTCAATATGAAGTGCCCTTTTCTTTGTGTGATAAAATCGCAGTCGGTATGCAGGTAGAGATTCCATTCGGAAGAGGCAATCATATGCGGACCGGATATGTGATAGGGATCGGTGACGAGCCGAACTATGATGTAGACCGGATCAAGCCGGTACACCGGATCATAGAGAATCAGATACCGGTAGAAGGACAGCTGATCCGGCTGGCAGCATGGATGAAGGAGACCTACGGCTCAACCATGTATCAGGCATTAAAAACGGTCATGCCGGTGAAAGAGACCGTGCGGCCGGTGGAGAAGAAGACGGTTCAACTGGCGGTGGATGCAGAAGAGGGCAGGCTCCGGCTTCTGGAGTATCAGAGGAAGCATAACGGAGCAAAGGTAAGGCTGACAGAGGCATTGTTAGAGCACGGAACGGTTCCGTATGAGCTGGCACGCAATAAGCTGAATATCAGTCCGGCAACCTTTCAGCGGCTGGCGGCAGAAGGAACCATAGAAATCCTGACCGAGACGCAGTACCGGCAGGCAGGTACGAAGCGGTATCTGACCGAGCCGGAGCCGGAGCTAAATCCGGCACAACAGGGCCTGATCGATGCCTTCCGACAGGATTATGAAGCCGGTCATTATCAGACCTATCTGCTGCATGGAGTGACCGGCAGCGGAAAAACAGAAGTCTATATGCATGCCATGGATGTGGTTCTGGCACAGGGAAGACAGGTCATTATGCTGATTCCCGAAATATCCCTGACATTTCAGACGGTGATGCGGTTCCGCAGACACTTTGGGGAACGGATCACAATCTTGAATTCCCGGATGAGCAAGGGGGAACGGTATGACCAGTTCGAGCGTATCCGGAAGGGCGAGGTGGACATTGTGATCGGACCCCGGTCTGCACTGTTTGCACCGTTTTCCAATCTGGGCCTGATCGTGATCGATGAGGAGCATGAGAGCAGCTATAAGAGTGATAATATACCGAAATATCATGCCAGAGAGACCGCAATCAAGCGGGCGGATATGAATCATGCCAGTGTGATCCTCGGCTCTGCAACGCCGTCCGTCAGTTCCTATTATCAGGCAGAACAGGGAAATTACCGGCTGTGGAAGCTGACGGAACGGGTACAGAAGCGGAGCCTGCCGAAGGTAGAAATCGTAGATCTGCGGGAGGAACTTCAGAAGGGCAACCGCAGTCGGTTCAGCTATCGTCTGCAGGAACTGATCGAGGACCGGCTTAGCCGGAAGGAGCAGTCGATCATCTTTATGAACCGGAGAGGCTATGCCAACTTTGTATCCTGCAGAAGCTGCGGAGAGGTAGTGAACTGTCCGCACTGTCAGGTGTCACTGACCTATCATGATCATCACAGCGCAGTGCCGAAACTGGTCTGCCATTATTGCGGCTATACAGAACCGTTTATAAAGAAATGTAAGGTATGCGGATCCGGCATGATCGGGCGGTTCGGATCCGGCACCCAGATGGTAGAGGCAGAGCTGCAGGAGTTTTTTCCGGAAGCAAGGATTCTCCGCATGGATGCAGATACTACAAAGGGAAAGGACGGACATGAGCGGATTCTGTCCGCATTCGCAGAGGGAAAAGCAGATATTCTGGTAGGTACGCAGATGATTGTAAAAGGCCATGATTTCCCGAATGTAACACTGGTAGGGATTCTGGCGGCAGATTTGAGCCTTCACAGTCAGGATTATATGGCAGGGGAACGGACCTTTGAGCTTCTGACACAGGCTGCAGGCAGAGCCGGGCGTGGCGAGCGGCCGGGGCAGGTTGTGATCCAGACCTATGATCCGGAGCATGCAGTGATCCGGGCAGCAGCGGCACAGGATTATGAGCTGTTTTACCGGAATGAGATCACGTATCGGAAGATATTAAAGTATCCGCCGGTGGTATCCATGATCGCAGTTCTGATCACAGGCGAACAGGAGGAACAGGTTCAGAAATGTGCGGAGCGTCTGGCAGACTATATGCGGACGACTGTGCCGGGAGAAGTTATACGGGTTATCGGTCCGTCCACGCCGGTCATCGGTAAGATCCATGATGTGTATCGCAGGATATTATATTTAAAGAGTGAGCAGGAACAGGCACTGCTGGATGCAAAGGTACAGCTTGAGTTGTATGCAGAGCAAAGCGGAGTGCAGGAGGCCTGCAGGCTTTATTTTGACTTAAATCCCATGAAGGGATATTGATAAAAAAGAAAGAAACCGTTATACTAAAACGAAGCAGCCGGATATGAGGATCCGGCATAAGAAAGGCAGGAATTAGAATGGGAATACGTAAAATCCGCTATGAAGGCGATCCGGTTTTGAGAAAGCAGTGTAAAGCCGTAGATAAGATGACACCGAGGCTGTTACAGCTGATCGATGATATGTTTGATACCATGTATGAGGCAAACGGAGTCGGACTGGCAGCTCCACAGGTAGGGATTCTAAAACGGATCGTAGTAATTGACATTGGAAATGATGAACCATTGGTATTGATCAATCCGGAGATTCTGGAACAGTCCGGAGAGCAGACCGGAGAGGAAGGATGCTTAAGCCTTCCGGGTAAGGTCGGTACCGTGACCAGACCGAACTATGTAAAATGCAGAGCCTATGATGAGAATATGGAGCAGTTTGAGGTAGAAGGTACAGAGCTTCTGGCACGGGCAATCTGCCATGAGCTGGATCATCTGGACGGCATCCTGTACCGGGATCACGCAGAAGGCGGATTACGGGAAGTAGAATAGGCGGTGAGTATATGCGTGTAATATTTATGGGAACACCGGATTTTGCAGTACCGGTATTAGAAGCGATCATTCAGGCAGGACATACTGTCATCGGTGTGTATACACAGCCGGATAAGCCGAAGGGCCGGGGAAAGAGTATGCAGTATACCCCGGTAAAGGAAAAAGCATTAGAGCATCAGATCCCTGTTTACCAGCCGGCACGGGTACGGGAGCCGGAGGTCATAGAGGAAATCCGGAATCTGAAGCCGGATATCATTATTGTAGTAGCATTTGGACAGATTCTTCCGGAGGAGCTGCTTGCAATCCCGCCATATGGCTGTGTGAATGTACATGCATCGTTACTGCCGAAATACCGTGGCGCGGCACCGATCCAGAGAGTGATCATGGACGGAGAGAAGGAAAGCGGTGTTACGACCATGTATATGGCGAAGGGGCTGGATACCGGAGATATGATCGAACAGCTGGTGGTACCGATCGCTGCAAAGGAGACCGGCGGTAGTTATCACGATAAGCTGGCGGAAGCAGGCGCCGGACTCTGTATCTCAACGATGGAGAAGATCGAGGCGGGAACGGCACCACGGATTCCGCAGGATGATTCCAAGAGCTGTTATGCCCATATGCTGCAGAAATCCATGGGAGAACTGGACTTTGAACAGCCGGCAGAGGTACTGGAGCGACTGGTTCGTGGTCTGAATCCATGGCCGAGCGCATATACACAGTTACAGGGAAAGAATCTGAAAATATACGAGGCAGATATAGTAGAGATACCGGAAAATCAGCAGAGAGAACCGGGTATGATAACGGCGGTGGATAAGAAGTCATTTACGATTCAGTGTAATCCGGGAGGACTTCGGGTAACACAACTACAGTTAGAAGGTAAAAAACGGATGAATACCGATGCGTTTCTTCTTGGATTTGCGGTAGAAGAAGGAATGCGGTGCGGAAAGCAGACACAGGAGTAGCACGGGAATATAGGAAAGGAACGGGCGGATCATGGCAGGCAGCAGTATCAATGTACGGGAACTGGCGATGGAGACACTGACCGATGTGGATCGGGAGAAAAAGACAGCCAGTGAAGCAATGAATATTACGCTTCGCAATTATCAGTATATGAGCAAGCAGGAGCGGAGCTTTTATACCAGATTGTGCAATGGCACCTTGGAGAACCGGATCCAGCTGGATTATAAGCTCGACCGGATATCTAAAACACCGGTGCATAAATGTAAGCCATATATCCGCAGCATTCTCCGGATGAGTGCGTATCAGATCCTGTTTATGAACAGCATACCGGATTCGGCAGTCTGTAATGAAGCAGTGCTTCTCACCAAGAAGAAGGGCTTCCGACAGTTGACCGGATTTGTAAACGGTGTCCTGCGGAATCTGATCCGTCAGAAGGACGCCCTCACACTGCCGGAACGGGAAGCTGATCCTGTGAAAGCAATGTCTGTACAGTATTCCATTCCGGAATGGCTGGTAGATAAAATGCTGTCCTGGTATCCGGAAGAGATTACGGAACGGATCTTCCGGGCATTTTTACAGGAACCGCCGCTGACAGTCCGGATCAACCTCTTACGGACGACAAAAGAAGAAGTAAAGACAGGTCTGGCGGCAGCCGGAGTAAAGGCAGCCGATGGACATTATACGGATAATACCTTACAGCTGACCGGATATAATTATTTAAATCGGATCCGGGCATTCCGGGAAGGTCTGATAACGGTTCAGGATGAGAGCTCTGTATTACAGGGATATCTGATCCATCCGAAGGCGGGAGACCGGATTCTGGATATCTGTGCGGCACCGGGCGGTAAAAGCATGCAGGCAGCAGAACGTCTGGGTCTGGCAGACCGGGATCAGAAGGGGCAGCCGGGCAGCATGCTGGCACGGGATGTCAGTGCATCCAAGGTAGAGCGGATTCAGGAGAATCTGGAACGGATGCAATATTCGAATATAGAAACACAGGTATGGGATGCGGTGCAGCCGGATCCGTCCCGGAAAGAGCAGTTTGATTTTGTGATCGCAGATGTACCATGTTCCGGGCTGGGTGTGATCGGCAGAAAACAGGATATTAAATATCGGATCCGACCGGAACAGCTGACAGAGCTTGTGAATCTGCAAAGAGAAATTCTGCAACAGGCGGTCACTTATGTAAAACCTGGCGGGATGCTGATTTACAGTACGTGCACGATTCATCCGGGAGAGAATGAGGAACAGGTCGAATGGCTGACGGAGAACTACCCGCTGGAGCCGGAAAATCTGCATCAATATCTACCGAAAACACTGGTTAACGAGGTGAAAGATCAGCCGGGGACAGAACTTGAGCAGGGATATACAACATTACTGCCCGGTCTGCAGAGTTGTGACGGATTCTTTATGGCAGCATTCCGGAAGAAGAAAAACTGAGGTAAAACTATGGATATTCGTTCGATGACATACGAAGAACTGCAAGCGTATATAAAGGAACTGGGATTGCCGAAATTCCGGGCAGATCAGGTGTATCAGTGGATTCATCAGAAGCTGGTACGATCTCCGGAGGAGATGAAGAATCTTCCGGGCGAGTTACGGAAGAAACTCGCAGAGGACTGGATCGGCGTAGAGGAAGAGACCAGATTGGTATCCAAAGAAGACGGAACGAATAAATTCCTGTTCCGGTTATGGGATAACAATCTGATCGAGAGTGTCTGGATGCCGTATAAACATGGAAATTCGGTTTGCATATCCTCACAGGTCGGCTGCCGGATGGGGTGCCGGTTCTGTGCATCGACCATTGACGGCGTTGTGAGAAATCTGACCGCATCTGAGATGCTGGATCAGGTCTATGCCATGCAGTATGCAATGGGAGAACGGGTATCGAATATCGTAGTGATGGGATCCGGAGAACCGCTGGATAATTATGATTCCCTGATCCGTTTTTTACATCTGGTATCCGGTGAGCGGGGCTTGCATATCAGCCAGAGAAATATCACCGTGTCCAGTTGCGGCCTGGTTCCGCAGATACGGGCACTTGCGGAGGAAGGACTTCAGATCACCTTTGCACTGTCGCTGCATGCATCTACGGATGCCGAACGACAGGAACTGATGCCGATTGCAAGACGATATTCCCTTCATGAGACGCTGGAGGCCTGTCAGTATTATTTTGAGAAAACAGGACGCCGGGTTACCTATGAATACAGTCTGGTACAGGGAGTGAATGATTCGCCGGAGCATGCGAAACGGCTGGCAGAGCTGTTGAAACCGTATCGGCCGTGTCATGTAAATCTGATTCCGATCAACCCAATCAAGGAGCGGGATTTTCAGCGCGGAACAGATAAATCGATACAAAATTTCAAATATCTACTTGAAAATAATCAGATTAATGGTACTATAAGAAGAGGTATGGGTAGGGATATAGACGCTGCCTGCGGGCAGTTAAGGAGAAATTATATGCAACAAAATCAATAGGAGGAAGCGGATTTGTTATCTTTTGGAAAAACAGATATCGGTAAGAAGCGGAGTATGAATCAGGATAATCTCTTCTTCAGTGATGAACCAGTGGGGTGTCTTCCGAATCTCTACATTGTAGCAGATGGCATGGGCGGACATAAGGCCGGCGATTATGCTTCTTCTTACGCAGTGGATCGATTTGTAGAATTTGTAAAACAGTGTGAAGGATCAAATCCCATTACGGTCATGAAGCAGGGAATCCGGACGGTAAATGAAGGAATCCTTGCAGCATCGAAGGAACGGGAAGAATTAAGCGGAATGGGAACTACGTTTGTTTGTGCAGTGGTAGATGCAGGCCGTTTATATGTGGCCAATATCGGAGACAGCCGGCTATATGTACTGGATAGAGATACTATCCGGCAGATAACATTGGATCATTCACTTGTAGAAGAGCTGATCCGGACCGGACAGCTGGATCCGTTAAAGGTCAGGAACCATCCGGAGAAGAATATTATAACCAGAGCTTTGGGAGCAAATGAGGAAGCAATTCCGGATTTCTTTGAAATCGAGTTGCATATGGATGAAAAGATTTTAATGTGCTCTGACGGATTATCCAACATGGTAGAGGATGATGAGATCCAGAATATCATTATTGAGGCAGAACAACCGGAAGCTGCGGTAATACGCCTGATCGACCGGGCAAATTATTACGGTGGTAAAGATAATATAGCAGCCCTTGTGGTGGCACAGTAAATAGAGAGGTGTAAAAATGTTAAAACCAGGAATGATGTTAGGTGATAGATACGAGATAATCGAGCTTGTAGGCTCAGGCGGTATGTCTGAAGTATATAAGGCAAAGGATCATAAGCTGAATCGCTATGTTGCGGTCAAGGTACTGAAAAGGGAATTCAGTGATGACCGGAATTTTGTATCCAAGTTCCGGGTTGAGGCACAGTCAGCAGCAGGACTGTCCCATCCGAATATTGTAAATGTATATGATGTAGGTGAGGACGAGGGCATTTACTATATTGTTATGGAGTTCGTTGAGGGAATTACCCTGAAAGAATATATCATGGACCATGGCAGATTATCAGCGGAGCAGGCGTTGGATTTTGCACTGCAGATTGCATCCGGTATCGAAGTGGCTCATCAGAATCATACGATTCACAGAGATATTAAACCACAGAATATTATTGTGTCGAAAAACGGAACGCTGAAGGTGACGGATTTCGGTATTGCGCGAGCAGCTACCTCCAATACGGTAGCATCCAATGCCATGGGAAGTGTTCATTATATTTCACCGGAACAGGCAAGAGGCGGTTATAGTGATGAAAAGAGTGATATTTATTCCCTTGGTATTACCATGTATGAGATGGTGACCGGACGGGTGCCATTTGAAGGTGATAACAATGTAACAGTTGCATTGAAGCATATTCAGGAAGAAATGATCCCACCGAGAGAATATTATCCGGATATACCTGCAAGCCTGGAGAAAGTCATTTTAAAATGTACACAGAAAAAACCGGAACGCCGTTATCTGACAGCCAGTGCTTTGATTGCGGATCTGCGCAGAGTTGCAACAAATCCGAATGGGGATTTTGTAGTAATGGGAACGAATACTTCCAATAATGCGCCAACCGTTATGATGTCGCAGGCGGAATTAAGCTCCATCCGGGAATCAGCCGGTAAGAAGGCATATGATGATACAGATACTATGACCGGTTATGAGGAGCCGGGACAGTCTGTTGCAGATACAGGTAAATATCAGGAAACACCGGCAGGAGAAGAACAGCCGGAGAAACCTAGATATCAGGAACCGGTCAGAACGCAGAAACCGGAAGGCAGAACAGAAGCGGCAGTCTCTGCCGGCAGAGCAGTGACGGAAAGCAGTCGGTATCAGGGTGTGGATGATGATTTTGATCCGGATGATGACGATTATAAATATGATTATGGCGATTCGGATGATGGTGATAATGAAACAGGTGACATTACAGATGAGGATATTGACGATATCGATCCAAAGCTTCAGAAAATCGTGATGATCGGCGGTATTGTAGCAGCTGTTATTATTGCAATGTTTATCATGCTGTTTATCGGTAAAGCAGCCGGATGGTTTAAGTTCGGCAGCAATAAGAATACCGAAGATAAGAACAACGGTGCAATAGAAATGACCGTGAATGTTGTGGGTAAGAAGCAGCAGGATGCAGAGAAAGAGCTGACAGATGCTGAGATTCCATATGAGATTGAGAAGAAGAATGATGATACGATTGATGCAGATATTGTAATTTCCCAGAGCTATGAGAAGGGCGATATGATTCCTGCAGATACCAAGGTTAAGATTGTAGTCAGTGCAGGTAAAGCAGAAGTAGCGGTACCGAATGTGGTAGGATTTGAAGTTGCACAGGCGGATGAAACAATAAAGGCAGCCGGTTTTCAGGTAACACACAGCTATGAATACAGTGCGGATGTTGAGAAGGATCATGTCATCCGTCAGGATCCGTCCGGAGATCAGAAGGCTGCAGATGGAAGTACTGTAACGGTTGTTGTCAGCAACGGACCGGAAATGAAGGAAGCAGAGGTTCCGGATTTAAGAAATAAGACACAGCAGGAAGCAGAAGCAGAGCTTACAAATCATAACTTAAAACTTGGTAATGTAACAGAAGAATATAGTGCTACCGTAGAAGCAGGTCGGGTAATCAGCCAGAGTACCAGCTACGGAACAAAGGTACTGGAAGGTTCCAGCGTAGATATTACGATCAGTAAGGGACCGGAACCGACAACGGAGGCAACAACAGCTACTAAGACCTATACAGCAACCTTTAGCGGAAGCATTTCATTTGTAGGTGCTGGTGATTCCACGAATAGTTACAATGTAACGGTTGTGTATGTGATTGGAGATACCAGTAGAACGATTGCAAGCGGCTCCATTTCCGCGCAGAATAAGACTTTGACCATTCCGGCAGGGTCTACACTGACAGGTCTGCCGAATACCGGTACACTTCAGATTTTATATAACGGTGTACCGACCAAGCCGGAGGATGTATCGGAATCTGTTAATGTCCAGGTCGCAGAAGAGTAGGGCATCTATGCAGGGAAGGATCATGAAAGGCATAGCCGGTTTCTATTATGTAGAGGTGCCGGACTATGGATTATATGAATGCAAGGCGAAGGGGAGTTTCCGTAATCAGAAATTAAAACCTTTGCCGGGAGATCTGGTAGATATTGAAGTTCTGGATCCTGAGAAAATGACAGGAAATGTCGTACAGATCTATCCACGTAAAAATGAATTAATACGGCCGGCAGTTGCAAATGTAGACCAGGTTCTGATCGAGTTTGCAGCTGCAGAGCCGAATCCCAATCTTAACCTGCTGGATCGGTTTCTGATCTTGATGAATCGACAGCAGGTTAAAACTATCGTATGCTTTAACAAGGTGGATCTGGTAGAAGAAGAGATGCGTAACCGCCTTGCGGAAGTATATGCAAAGAGTGGAAATCAGGTCTGTTTTACCAGCACATATTCCGGAGAAGGGATTGCAGAGATAAAACAGCTGATTGCAGGAAAGACTACGGTTCTGGCCGGGCCGTCCGGTGTAGGCAAGTCTTCATTGTTAAACTGCCTGCTTCCGGAAGCGAATGCAAAGACCGGTGAGATCAGTGAAAAGATTAAGCGTGGCAAGCATACAACCAGACATTCTGAGCTGATGCCGGCAGGTACGGATACGTATTTTATAGATACACCCGGATTCAGTACCTTATATCTGAGTGGAATTACGAAGGAAGAATTAAAGGATTATTTTCCGGAGTTTCATTTGTATGAGGGACAGTGCCGGTTCCTTGGGTGCTCGCACACCCATGAGCCGGAGTGCAGAGTAAAGCAGGCAGTTGCAGAAGAAGAGATCAACAGGATTCGATATGAACATTATGTAGAATTCTATGAAGAAATAAAAAATACAAGGAGTTGGTAACATGAAACTATCACCATCTATATTATCGGCAGATTTCACACAATTAGGCGCACAGGTTCAATGTGTAGATAAGGCAGGAGCAGATTATATACATCTGGATGTTATGGATGGTCAGTTTGTGCCAAATATTTCGTTTGGAATGCCTGTGATACAGGCAGTACGGAAAGTGACAGAGAAACCGCTGGATGTTCATCTGATGATTGAGGAACCAATCCGTTATTTACAGGAGTTTAAGGATGCGGGTGCTGATATTGTGACCGTACATGCAGAGAGTTGTAAGCATCTGCATCGGACCATTACCAGAATTCGTGAACTGGATATGAAGGCAGGTGTTGCACTGAATCCCGCAACCTCTGTGAATGTATTGAATTATATCTTTGATGATATTGATATGGTACTGGTTATGAGTGTGAATCCGGGCTTTGGCGGGCAGGCATTCATTCCGGGAGTTCTGGATAAGATTAAAAGGGTACGTAAAATTGCAGAAGATAAGGGACTTAAGAATCTGGAGATAGAAGTTGACGGAGGAATTACACTCAATAATATTTCCACGGTTGTAGATGCAGGAGCAGATGTTATCGTGGCAGGCTCTGCAATCTTTAACGGAAATCCGGCAGAGAATGTAAAAGAGTTCCTGAAGCGGATGTGTTAGGAGATCATCAATGGGAAAGCATTGTGTTATGATAGCCGGAGGCGAATTTGATGTCGAATTCGCCTCTTCTTATATCAAAGATAAATATGGCAATGAAGGACCGGAATTATTTATAATTGCGGATCACGGACTGGATGGAATGGCAGAGCTTGAAAAGAGGAATCCGGATATGCAGGCAGAGCTGATCGTAGTCGGAGATTATGATTCCGTAGAACCGGGGGAACTGCAGAAATACCGGGAAAGACCGGATGTCCGGATCCTCCGTTATCCACCGGAAAAGAATTATACAGATTCTCATCTGGCACTCTATACGGCCCTTGAGGAAGATATTGAAGAGATAACGATTCTCGGAGCGACCGGGACCAGAATTGATCATATGCTGGCGAATCTGGGACTTCTGCAGATCTGCATGGAAAAGGGAGTTGCGGCAGAGTTGGTAGATGCCCATAACCGGATTCATATGATCGATCATGAGCTTCGTCTGGAACGGGAGAAGCAGTTTGGAACTTATGTCTCTTTGATCCCGTATACAGAGCTGGTAACCGGTGTGACACTTACGGGGATGAAATATCCGCTGGAGGATTATACTTTTCATATCGGAATTGCATGGGAAGGTGGCAATAAGATTACCGACAATGGAGTGAGCCGCGGTATCAGCAATGAGATTGAAGATGAAGAGGCATTGATTCAAATGAAGACCGGAAGTCTGTTGGTCATTGAAAGCAGAGATTAATAGAAATAAATAAGCACTCAGCCGAACCTGAGTGCTTGTTATATGAGGGGAGAGAAAATTATTAGTTAAATGCTAAATCTTTATTTACCTGTATTATAATCATCAAATATGAACAAATTATGAATGCAAAAAGAATTTTATGTGAAAGATATAGAAAACAGAATCTATTTATAAAGTAGGAGATCGGGATTGAAAATACGAGTGTTATGTGTGGGAAAAGTAAAAGAAGAATTTTATCGAAACCGGATCCGGGAGTTTTCGGAGCAGTTGAATCGTCAGGTAAAAACAGAAATTACTGAAGTGGAAGATGAACGCACACCGGATGGAAGTAATGAGTTGAACCTGAATAAAATCAGGGAGGCAGAGGGAGAACGGCTTCTGCATTATCTGCCGAAGAATGCAGAGGAGCTTGTGATAGCTCTCTGTATTGATGGTAAAAAGTATGATCAGGACCAGATGAGAGGGTTGATTAAAAGGTATGAAACCGAACGGGGAATCTCACAGGTGACATATATTATCGGAGGTTCGGTTGGACTGGATGAGAGAGTTATCCGGCGGGCAGATGTCAGACTGAGCTTTTCGGATATGACCTTTCCACATCAGCTGATGCGAGTAATGCTGTTAGAACAGCTAATGTCCATCCATTATTTATGATATGGCTGGTGATTCAGAATCCGGTAACTGCGATAGAGCTGTTCATATAAAACAACACCGGACAGACCGGTAGAAAGCTCCATGGAGGACAGATGGATCGGAGACATGGAGATACATACCGGATAGCCGATAAAAAAATAAACAGAGGAAGTACCATGGATTCCAAGTTGATCCAGATTCCCGGCAAAGTCTTCGGAGGTATATGTGTCTGTGCCGGGCAATACCTGATAACAGCAGGTATGATCGGAAAAATTCTGCTTTATCAGAAACGGTTCCAGTGCTTTTATGGGTTTGCAGACCAGTCTGATAGTGCAGTAGGCACTTAATCGTTTGGAATATTCAGCAATCGCAGCGGCATCATTTGGATTCAGTTTTTTGGTATTCAGGTAAATAGAATAGTTCATTTTATTTGATCCTGTACTCCGTATTTATAGTTCATTTCGTTGCATTTTTATAAAGGATTATGAATAAAAGAACCGCAAACCCTTGAAAATACTGGGGGCTGCGGTTCTCTTATATAATTCTTACGACAATAAAAAGTGCACCAGATAGGAATCGAACCTACGCACCTGGCTCCGGAGGCCAGTGCTCTATCCACTGAGCTACTGGTGCATCGACTAATATTATACATCAAAATATTGGAAAGTGCAAACACTTATTGATTTTTATTTTGCGGTTTGCTAAAATAGCTATGTTGCATAAGATTCCATGGTGAAAACGGATATACTATGCCTGATAGGAGGAAGACGAATTATGCACAATGATTTTTGGAGAAAGCTAAATGAACGGTTTGACCGGATTCATTTGCAGGATACAGAGATAAAGACGAAATCCGGAACGATTTATATCAATCCGAATGTGAAGCTGATCGCAGGATGGCTGATATTTATCATTCTGTTCATTATTTTTCTTGCAGCCTGTAAACCATTTTCAAAAAAGGATGCAGATGACGGAACAGGAAATCAGGGAAACGAGCAGAGCAGTGAGAACCTGGGGCAGTCAGATGCGGAATTTCTGAGAAATGAATATCCGGAGATAAATTCATTTGTAGAGAACTATATGCAGGCATTGACCAACTGTGATATTAATCTGCTTGGCACGATGGTGGTAGATTCCAGTCAGTTTAATGAAGAGATGTTACAGAAGCGGAAACAGTTTATCGTAGGATATTCAAACATTGACTGTTATACAAAGCCTGGGTTGTCAGAAGGCTCCTATGTAGTATATGCGGTTATGAATACACAGATTCAGGGCGTAAATGCGCAGCCGTTAAGCCTGCATCAGTTTTACCTGATACCTAGCGAGTATGGTGGTTTTCTACAGGATAATACATCCAGTACGGATCCCGATATTGAAGCGTATCTGGATAAGGTAAATAAGGAACCGGATGTAAAGGATCTGATGGACCGGGTAAATAAGAATAACGATGATGCTGCACAGGCAGATGAGACGCTGAAAGCGTTTTATGATATGATGAATGGCACAGCTGAGTAGCGTTTGACAAAAAGGCGGGCGGCAGAGCCTGCCTTTTTGAATATGGATAGAACCGGAGGAGACAGGATGGAGCAGGAAGCAATACGGATTAATAAATATTTAAGTCAGGCAGGCGTTTGTTCCAGGAGGACAGCAGATGTTTGGATTGCTGATGGACAGGTTCAAGTAAACGGAGTTCCTGCAGAAGCCGGAACCAGAGTGCAGACGGGAGATAAGGTGACGGTCCGTGGCAGGGAGATTCATTTGCAGGAACATAAGGTAGTGCTTGCTTTTCATAAACCGCGGGGGCTGGTGTGCTCAGCCAATGGACAGGGAGCAGAGACGGTTCAGGAATATCTGAATTATCCAATGCAGTTATATTATGTCGGACGGCTGGATAAGGATTCTGAAGGACTGCTGCTGATGACGAATGACGGAGAGCTGGTCAATGAGATCAGCCGGAGCAGGAATTATCATGAAAAGGAATACGAGGTCTGGGTAAATCAGCCGATTACCGGAGACTTTATACAGAAGATGGAGCATGGGGTGCGGATTCTTGGGACCGTTACGAGACCGTGTAAGATCATACAGACGGGCAACCGTAGCTTCCGGATTATTCTGACACAGGGACTGAACCGGCAGATCCGCCGGATGTGTGAGGCTTGCGGATATCGTGTGAAACGACTCCGGAGAATCCGGGTCATGAATATTGAGCTTGGAGATCTGCCGGTCGGACAATACCGGAAACTGGAAGAACGGGAATTAAAGCAACTATATGAGCGATTGCGGAAGAATGGGTGAGTAGTATGGAAGAATTGATCAGACGTATGAAAGAGCTGGTAGCACTGCTTAATAAAGCGGGACGGGCTTATTATCAGGAAGACCGGGAAATTATGAGTAACCGGGAATATGATGAATTATATGATGAGTTATGTGCACTGGAGCAGGAGACAGGAATCACACTGGCAGACAGTCCGACGATTCATGTCGGATATGAGGTGGTCAGTGAGCTGGTAAAAGAGGAACACAGTTCTCCGATGCTTTCTCTGAACAAAACAAAGGATGTAGAGGAACTGGCAGCCTGGCTTGGAGATCAGGACGGCTTACTGTCCTGGAAGATGGATGGACTGACCGTGGTATTGACCTATCGGAACGGAGTGCTTGAAAAGGCAGTCACCAGAGGAAATGGTGAGATCGGAGAGGTAATTACCAACAATGCCAGGACGTTTAAGAATATACCGGGTAGGATCCCATATACCGGCGAGCTGGTTGTCCGTGGAGAGGCTGTGATCAAATATTCTGACTTTGCGCGGATCAATGAGACAATCGAGGATGTAGAGGCAAAATATAAGAATCCGCGAAATCTGTGCAGTGGTACGGTACGTCAGCTGAACAGCCGGATCACAGCAGAACGGAATGTGTATTTCTTTGCATTTAATCTGGTGGAGGTAGCGGATGTGGACTTCCATAATTCTATGGAGGAACGGTTCCGGTGGCTGGGACAGATGGGATTTGAAGTAGTAGAATACCAGCGGGTAAATCAGGCATCTATCCGGGATGCGGTGCAGGCATTTGCCGGACGGATTGAGACGAATGATTTTCCTTCTGATGGACTGGTGCTGCTCTATAATGATATTGCATATGGCAGAAGTCTTGGAACAACGGCGAAGTATCCAAGAGATTCCATTGCATTTAAATGGGCAGATGAACTGGCGGTTACACACCTGCGTTATATCGAATGGAGTCCGTCCAGAACCGGACTGATCAATCCGGTGGCGGTATTCGATCCTGTGGAACTGGAGGGCACCTCTGTCAGCCGGGCCAGCATGCATAATATCAGTATTTTGGAGAGCTTTGAGCTGGGAATCGGTGATGAGATCAGTGTGTTTAAGGCCAATATGATCATTCCGCAGGTGGCGGAGAATCATACGAGAAGCGGCGGGATTGAGATCCCGAAGCACTGTCCGGCGTGCGGCGCACCGACGGAGATCCGGCAGGTCAATGATGTGCGGGCACTATATTGTACGAACGAGTTCTGCAGTGCGAAGAAATTAAAGCTGTTCAGTCATTTTGTATCCAGAAATGCAATGAATATCGATGGATTATCAGAAGCAACACTGGAGAAGTTTATAGAAGAAGGTTTTCTGGAGGAACTGTATGACATTTACCGGCTGGAGCCATATCGGATGCAGATCGTGGTTATGGATGGGTTTGGTGATAAATCCTACGAGAATCTTCAGAAGTCGATAGAAGCATCCAGAGAAACGACTGTGGACCGGCTGTTATACGGACTTGGAATCATGAATATCGGCAGTGCCACAGCAAAGCTGATCTGCAAGTATTTTCGTAATGATCTGGATGCAATCCGGCATGCGACCACCGAGGAGCTGGTGGAAATCGAGGGAATCGGTCAGATCATTGCAGAATCTTTCGTAGCATATTTTGCCAATCCGGAGAATGAGAAGAGGATTGATGAGCTGTTAAAGGAGATTCATTTCGTGCAACCGGAGGGAGAAGGACAACCACAGAGCTTTGCGGGCGTGAATTTCGTAGTGACCGGAAGCGTAAACCATTTTGCAAACCGGGATGAGGTAAAGGCAGTGATCGAGGCGAGAGGCGGAAAGGTGACCGGCTCTGTGACATCCAAGACCAATTACCTGATCAATAATGATGTGACCTCCAACTCATCTAAGAATAAAAAGGCAAAGGAGCTTGGAATCCCGATTATTTCAGAGGAAGAATTCCTGAAAATGCTGGAGGACTAGCAGATTCTGTCTGACAGGGACTTGAAGAAACCGGGAAGAAATAGTAAGATACAGAAGGACACAGGTAAGAAGGAAGGAAATAACTATGCCAATAAGAATAGCAAATGATTTACCGGTAAAGAAGATATTAGAGGCAGAAAATATATTTGTGATGGACGAATCCCGCGCAATGAGTCAGGAGATCCGGCCACTTTCGATTCTGATTTTGAATCTGATGCCGTTAAAGGAGGATACGGAGCTTCAGCTGATGCGCAGCTTATCCAATACTCCGTTACAGGTAAATATCACACTGATCCGGACGGATTCCTATGAGTCCAAGCATGTGGCAAAGAATCATATGGAACGGTTTTATACGACATTCGATGAGATTAAGGATAAAAAATACGATGGTCTGATCATTACCGGGGCACCGGTGGAGCAGATGAAGTTTGAAGAGGTAGAGTACTGGAAGGAGCTGACCGAGATCATGGACTGGTCGGAGCGGAATGTAACCTCTACCCTGCATATCTGCTGGGGGGCACAGGCAGGACTTTATTATCGATATGGGATTCCGAAGATCTTGTTGCCGGAGAAGATATCCGGTGTATATAAGCATTACACATTCCATAAGAAGACTCCGCTGGTACGTGGGTTTGATGATTCATTTTTTGTACCGCAGTCACGGTATACAGGCGTACGCAGAGAGGATGTTCAGGCGAATGAGCATCTGGAGATCGTGGCAGATTCGAATGAGACCGGGCCATATCTGATCATTGGAGATGGCGGAAAAAATATATTTGTGACCGGACATCCGGAGTATGATACCATGACACTGGATCTCGAATATAAGCGGGATGTGGGACGGGGACTGGAGCCGCAGATTCCGCATAATTACTATCCGGACGATAACCCGGAGAATCCGCCGGTTAAATCCTGGAGATGCCATGCCAATACATTGTATGCGAACTGGCTGAATTATTATGTATATCAGGATACCCCATATGACTGGTCAGATCGGGATGGAAATAACCAATATAAGGAGCGGTAGAGATGAAAAAGTTAGAGGATTACGTTGTAACAATTCCGGACTTTCCGGAGCCTGGAATTATGTTCCGGGATGTAACAAGTGTATTGCAGGATGCAGACGGACTGCAGCTGGCAATTAACAGTCTGCAGGATCTGTTAAAGGATGTAGAGTTTGATGTGCTGATCGGAACAGAATCCAGAGGATTTATTTTCGGTATGCCGATCGCATATAATCTTCATAAACCATTTGTACTGGTACGGAAGAAGGGAAAGCTTCCGAGAGAGACCGTATCCAAGGAATACGATCTGGAGTATGGAAAGGCTGTGATCGAGATGCACAAGGATGCGATCAAGCCGGGACAGAAGGTAGTTCTGGTCGATGATCTGATCGCAACCGGAGGTACGATGAAGGCTGCCGCAGAGCTGGTAGAAGAGCTGGGCGGTGAGGTTGTTAAGATCATTTTCCTGATGGAGCTGGCCGGATTAAAGGGCAGAGATGCACTGAAGGGCTATGATGTGGCATCTGTGATCAAGTACGAAGGAAAATAATCAACATAAGAGAAATGCAGGAGGAATCAGGATGGCAGGATCAATATATGGAAAACTGTTTCGGGTATCTACTTGGGGAGAATCGCACGGAAAGGGTGTCGGTGTTGTAGTAGATGGATGTCCTGCCGGACTGGAGCTTTCTGAGGAAGACATTCAGGTATATCTGAATCGGAGAAAGCCGGGACAGTCGAAGTTTACAACTCCGAGAAAAGAGGATGACCGCGTGGAGATTCTTTCAGGTGTGTTTGAGGGAAAGACGACCGGAACACCGATTTCCATGGTAGTTATGAATTATACCCAGCGCTCCGGAGATTACAGTGAGATCGCCGGATATTACAGACCGGGACATGCGGATTATACCTTTGATGTGAAATACGGATTCCGGGATTATCGCGGTGGTGGCAGATCATCTGCACGAGAGACGATAGCAAGGGTTGCGGCAGGAGCGATTGCAGCCAAGCTGTTAAAGCAGTTTGGAATCGAAATCCTGACCTACACGAAGGCAATCGGGCCGGTAGAGATTGATTATCAGCGGTTTGACAGAAATGAAATTCAGAAAAATGCACTGGCAATGCCGGATGCAGAGGCTGCAGCGCAGGCAGAGGTATATCTGGAGAGTGTTATGAAAGGACATGATTCCTCCGGTGGAATGGCAGAGTGTATTGTGACCGGTGTGCCGGCAGGAATCGGAGAACCGGTATTTGATAAGCTGGATGCGAATCTTGCAAAGGCAATCGTGTCGATCGGCGCCGTAAAAGGATTTGAAATCGGAGACGGCATGGCTGTGGCAAAGGCAATCGGTTCCGAGAATAATGATGGATTTGTAATGAAGGACGGTACGGTTGCGAAGCTGAGCAATCATGCCGGTGGTACGTTAGGCGGCATCAGTGATGGGGCACCGCTCGTTATCCGGGCTGCTTTTAAGCCGACACCATCGATTCTTCATGAGCAGAGTACCGTCAATAAATCAGGTGAGGATATTACGGTATCGATCAAAGGACGGCATGACCCGATCGTTGTACCGCGGGCCGTGGTAGTTGTGGAAGCAATGGTCGCACTGACCCTGATCGATCTGTTGTTTGAGAACATGACCGCCCGGTTAGATAAGATCCGGGAGTTTTACGGGATCGAAGAAACAGAAAAATAGGATTTACAGACATATAAGACAAAAGAAAATACCGACCTCTGAAGTCAGATGGGACTGACGATCAGAGGCCGGTATTTTTATGGTTTATAAAGCGTTATGAAAGATTAGTTGTCTTTATTCTTATTACGTTCCGCATCTAACATCGCACGAACCTTCATAGACAGACCGAAGAGGTTGATGAAGCCGTTTGCATCCTTGTGATCATATAAATCACCGGTGGTAAAGCTTGCCAGCTCTTCGCTGTATAATGAGTAAGGAGAAGTAGTGCCGGCCTTGATGATGTTACCCTTGTAAAGCTTGAACTTCACTTCACCGGTAACACGATCCTGTGTGCTCTCAATGAATGCCTGCAGAGCTTCCCGTAATGGACAGAACCATTTTCCTTCATAAACCAGATCAGCGAACTTGCTGCCGACAGTCTTCTTAAATGCCAGAGTGTCACGGTCTAAGATCAGTTCCTCTAACTGCTTATGAGCTGCCATAAGGATTGTTCCGCCGGGAGTCTCATAAACACCACGGGACTTCATACCTACTACACGGTTCTCAACGATATCAATGATACCGATACCATGCTTACCACCCAGACGGTTCAGTTCCCGGATAACATCGGAAACCTTCATATTCTTTCCGTTTACGCTGGTCGGAACACCCTTTTCGAAGGTAAGAGTTACGAACTCACCCTCATCCGGTGCCTTTTCCGGTGTATTGCTTAATACTAATAAGTGATCATAATTTGGCATATTTGCAGGAGATTCCAGCTCCAGACCTTCATGGCTGATATGCCATAAGTTACGGTCACGGCTATAGCTGTTATCTACAGAGAACGGAAGGTGAATACCATGCTGTCTGCAGTACTCAATCTCAGCATCACGGGAATCCATAGTCCATTCCGGCTGTCTCCATGCAGCAATGATCTTGATGTCAGGAGCTAAAGCCTTGATGGTAAGCTCAAAACGCACCTGATCGTTACCCTTACCGGTAGCACCGTGGCAGATTGCAACGGCACCTTCTTTTCTGGCAATCTCTACCAGTTTCTTTGCAATGACCGGACGAGCCATGGAAGTACCTAATAAGTATTCGTATTCATATACGCCGTTTGCCATAACGGTTGGTACAACATAATCATCACAGAATTCATCAACAACATCTTCTATATATAACTTTGCTGCTCCGGATAATTTCGCACGTTCGTCAAGACCATCTAATTCGCTTTCCTGTCCGACATCGATGCAGACACAGACAACATCATAATCATAGGTCTCCTTTAACCATGGAATAATAGCGGTAGTATCCAGACCACCGGAGTAAGCCAATACAACTTTTTCTTTCATAATGTTCCTCCTTGAATTTGTCCTTCTTATCAATTTAGCCATTGACTAAATACAAATATACAACTATAATGCATATTATGCAAGCAGTTTTTCAAAGAATATTTACGTCTTCATGTAAAAATGAGCGAATAATATACATAATATGTGAATAAATATTCATTCTAGCTGCGGGAAAGAGGAAAAGAAATGATTAAAGTAGGAATTATTGGCTCTACCGGATATGCAGGGCAGGAAATTGTAAGACTGATCTTAAACCATAAGGATGCAGAAGTAGTATGGTATGGTTCCAGAAGCTACATTGATAAGAAATACTATGAAGTATTCGGAAATATGTTCCGGATCGTAGATGACAAGTGTCTGGATGATAATATGGAAGAACTTGCAAAAGCAGTGGATGTGATCTTCACTGCAACACCACAGGGACTGTGTGCCTCTCTGGTAAATGAAGAGATTCTGAATAAAGTAAAGATTATCGATCTGAGTGCGGATTTCCGTATTAAAGATGTAAAGGTATATGAGAAATGGTACGGACTGGAGCATAAGAGCCCACAGTTTATTGACGAAGCAGTGTATGGTCTCTGCGAGATCAACCGGGAGAAGATAAAGGGTGCAAGACTGATTGCCAATCCGGGATGTTATACCACATGTTCCATCCTTTCCTTCTATCCGTTGTTAAAGGAAGGATTGATCGATCCGAATTCTATCATCATTGATGCAAAGTCAGGTACCTCCGGAGCCGGTCGTGGTGCAAAGGTAAACAATCTGTTCTGTGAGGTGAATGAAAATATCAAGGCATACGGTGTTCTGACCCACCGACATACCCCGGAGATTGAGGAACAGTTAGGGTATGCGGCAGGCGAACCGCTGAAGATCATATTCACACCGCACCTGGTTCCGATGAACCGTGGTATTCTGGTAACCGGTTACGCAAATCTGAAGCAGTCTTTAACCTATGAAACGGTTCGGGCAGCTTATGATAAGTATTATGCAGATGAGAAATTTATCCGGGTTCTGGATCAGAATGTGTGTCCGGAAACACGCTGGGTAGAAGGCAGTAATTATGTAGATGTGAATTTCAAGATTGATGAGCGGACCAACCGGATCGTGGTAATGGGCGCTCTGGATAATATCGTAAAGGGTGCAGCCGGACAGGCAATCCAGAACATGAATCTGATATTCGGGCTTCCGGAATCAGAGGGTCTGGAACTGGCACCGATGTTCCCATAAAAGACTGGAGGAAAAACTATGAGTCAGACAGAAGAGATCAAGAAAATAGAAAACGGATGTATCACGATGCCGAAGGGATTTCAGGCGGCCGGTCTTCGCGCCGGGATTAAGCCGGGAAAGACAAATAAGGATATGGCGCTGGTGATCAGTGCGGTTCCATGTGCAGCGGCAGGTGTATTTACCAGAAATCTGGTAAAGGCGGCTCCGGTACAATGGGATTCCGCGATGTTACAGAAGAACGGAGTTGCACAGGCAGTTGTGATCAACAGTGGAATTGCCAATGCATGTACCGGTGAAGAAGGGTATCGGAACGTGCAGACAACCGCGGAATGTGTGGCAAAGGAATTTGGCATTCAGACAGAGCAGGTTATGGTAATGTCAACCGGAGTCATCGGTCAGCCGCTCCCGATGGACATTATCTGTCAGGGAGTAGGAAAGCTGCATCAGGCACTTGGAAATGATGAACAGTCCGGACATGATGCGGCAGAGGCCATCCTGACAACCGATACGCATGCGAAGGAGATTGCGGTTTCCTTTGAATTAAACGGCACACCGGTTAAGATGGCAGGTATGTGTAAGGGATCCGGTATGATCCATCCGAATATGGGAACCATGCTCGGTATCATTACCACGGACGCCATGATCAGCCAGCCATTGTTAAATCAGGCGTTGAAGGAGCTGGTAGAGGATACCTTCAATATGGTATCGGTAGATGGTGATACCTCGACCAATGACAGTGTGATCGTTCTGGCGAACGGACAGGCAGAGAATACCGTAGTGAAAGAAGAAGGACCGGCATATGAGGTATTTAAGCAGGCATTAAAAGAAGTGATGACATTCCTGGCACAGAATATTGCCGGAGATGGAGAAGGCGCGACCAGATTGCTGGAAGCAACAGCAATTCATGCATCCTCTAAAGAACAGGCAAAGATTCTGGCAAAGGCGATCATCACATCCAATCTGACAAAGGCAGCCGTATTCGGTATGGATGCAAACTGGGGAAGAATCCTCTGTGCAATGGGCTATTCCGGAGCCGACTTTGATCCGGAACAGGTCGATATTCAGATCAGCAGTGAAAACGGTACTGTGAAGCTGGTAGAAAACGGCAAGGCTGCAGAATATGATGAAGCATTTGCAACGAAGGTGTTGTCACCGAAAAAGGTGACTGTGCTGGCAGATGTGAAGCAGGGAGAAGCTTCGGCAACCGCATGGGGCTGTGATCTGACCTATGATTATGTAAAGATCAATGCAGATTATCGTTCATAAAACGATTACAGGATAAAGGTAATAGAACGATATAGGATAGAAGAAAGGTGAGAATTAGAAATGATTAATAATGAGAACAGTATGGATCAGGTGCTGATCAAGGCACAGACACTGATAGAAGCAATGCCATTTATTCAGAAATTCCGTGGCAAGAAGATTGTAGTAAAATATGGTGGAAGTGCCATGCTGGATGAGGAACTGAAGTATAATGTAATTAAGGATGTGGCACTGTTAAAAATGATCGGTATGCAACCGATCATTGTACATGGCGGTGGTAAGGAGATTAGCAAGTGGGTAAAGCTGACCGGCAAGGAGCCTGAGTTTGTAAACGGACTCCGGGTTACAGATGCGGACACTATGGAAATCGCAGAAATGGTACTTTCCAAGGTGAATAAAGGACTGGTTCAGATGATGCAGAAGCTGGGTCTGAAGGCAGTCGGGATCAGCGGTAAGGACGGCGGACTTATGACCTGTAAGAAGAAGCTGGCAGGCGGTAAGGACATCGGTTATGTCGGTGAGGTATGCAAGGTAGACGGACAGATTCTGGATACCCTGCTTGAGAACGATTTTATTCCGGTTGTTGCCCCAATCGGTATTGGCGAGGATTATATGTCCTATAATATTAATGCGGATGATGCAGCCTGCGCGGTTGCACGGGCAATCAAGGCCGAAAAGCTGGTATTCCTGACCGATATTGAAGGTGTGTTTGTGAATCCGATGGATAAAAACACGCTGATCTCGGAAATGACCGTGGAAGAGGCAGAAGAATTCATTGCCAAGGGCGTTGTTGGCGGCGGTATGCTTCCGAAGCTGACGAATTGTATAGAAGCGATCAACAATGGTGTAGCCAGAGTCCATGTGCTTGATGGAAGAGTAGAACACTGTCTGTTGCTGGAGTTCTTTACGACCAAGGGTATTGGTACCGCTATCTTAAAAGAACCATTATTTTAATGAAAATCCATACATCTGAATAAATCTGAGACGGATGGATTTTGAAAAGAGGAAGTTTTATGGAAAAGAGAATAAAAAAGCATTCGGCAAATATGTTGCGAAAGCTGGCTGCCGGAGGCATGAGCCTGTTGACTGCCGGACTTTTACTGACCGGATGCGGCAACGGAGAACCGGAGACACAGACAGAGGCAACCTATGCATCCTTTGAGGAGACTGTCACAGGTCTTCCCGTAACGGTAAAAGGTGAGGACGGAAATGAGGCTCCGCTTCAGCTGAATGTCTGGTACTTTGATGAGGCGGCCGGACCGTATTATGAGGCGGCTGCAGCTGAATTTCATGACCGATATGGGGTAGAAGTTGTCTGTACTAGGAAGGATGAAGTGAATTATCTGGAGGATATAAATAAGGCAAATCAGTCAGGATCCGGACCGGATGTGCTGATCGCATCCAATGATGAGATCCGGAAGCTTCATCTGGCAGGCCTGGTACAGGAAAATACACTGTATACAGAGGGATTCTGGAAATCACATTATCCGGAAGTGACCTGGAATGCCAATAGATCCGATGAAAAACAATATGGATATCCGATCTATATGGATACCTGTCTGATGATCTATGATTCTACGATCACCACAAAGCCGGAAAGCTTTGGAAGTATTACGGATTTTGCTGTAAACTTTGTGGATGAGACGAATACGAAGACGATTTTTAAATGGGACATTGCGGATCCGTTCTGCGATTATCTGTTTTTGGGAAAGAACGCACAGATACTCGGGACCTATGGTGAGGACACAGATACCTTTGAAATCAATAATGAGAGTGTTGTTCAGAATATGGCCTATTATCAGTCACTTCATGAGTATTTCTCCATGGATGCGGACAGCAGTTCCTATGACAGCATCAAGGGAGCATTAAAGGACGGAACGCTGGTTTACGGAATCGTAAAGACAGATGTTCTGGGAGAGCTGAGTTCCTATGGAACGACCTATGCACTGTGCCCGGTTCCGGATCTGTCTGCAGAACTGGGCGTACAGAATCTGTCAGTGACTTATTCAGCGTTTGTAAATCCGTTTACAAAGACATCCGAATATGCCAATCTGTTTTCTGCATTTTTATCTTACGAATATGCAGGTAATCAGTTTGGAATCAGCAGGAAGGTGGCGGTCCGGTCCGATATTGATCGTTCGGATGCAAACGATGCCCTGGCTTACGAGCAATATTGTAATACGGTTTCATTGCCAAAGGCATTGGAGAATGGTGATTTCTGGATTTATTCGGAAATCTGTTTTAAGAACATTTGGAATGGAAATGATGTAGCAACCGAATTGAATGCATTGCAGGAGAAGATGGATGCGCGTCTGAAATAAAACGAAATAAAATGCCCTGCATATACTTGGAAATCCTGCGTATCCTATTACTATTACCAGAAAGGAGATTTAGAGTATATGTGGGGCATTATTATTGCATTGATTTCCGGTGCACTGATGAGTATTCAGGGAGTTTTTAACACAGGAATCACGAAGCAGACCGGAAACTGGCTGACAAACAGCTGGGTACAATTGACAGGATTTTTGGTCTGTATTGTTATCTGGCTGATCAAAGAGAGGCAGACGAATCCGGTCGCCGGTCTGTTTCAGGTGGATCATAAGTATATGCTGGCCGGAGGTGTGATCGGTGCGTTTATTACCTTAACGGTTATGGTCAGCATGGAAAAGCTCGGACCGGCACAGGCCGTGCTTCTGATCGTGATCGCTCAGGTGGTTGTGGCATATCTGATTGAATTGTTTGGCTGGTTTGCGGTAGAAAAAACCGGGTTTCAGTGGAGTAAATTGATCGGTATGATCGTAGCTGTGGCAGGACTGATAATATTTAAGTGGAAGTGAAAAAAGTAGTTGTATTCAAAAGGAAATATGATAAAATGATTCTGTGTGATGTTATAATTTGAGCAGGAGAAAGAAGGTTATATGCGCAAATTATACAAGAGGTTTCAGGTGGTTTTTATGCTTATGGGTCTGCTATGGACATTATGTGGATGTGCGGACCGGAGAGAAAGCGGACTTCAGCTCGAAACAGAAGAATGGATGAGTACGCAGGAAGCGGAAGCGCAGGCAGATTCGCAGACGGATTTACAGAGTCCGGGCAGTACAGAGACAAAGAGTGAAATCTATGTGTTTGTATGTGGTCAGGTAAGGAATCCGGGAGTTTATTGTCTGCCGGCCGGCAGCCGGGTATGTGATGCAGTGGATGCGGCCGGAGGCTGTCTGGAGACAGCGGATCCTTATACAGTGAATCAGGCTGAAATCCTGACGGATGAGAGCCGGATTTATATTCCGGAACCGGGAGAAACTATAGATTCCGGCACGGATACCGGAGCCGTGGACGCAGATGGAAGAGTGTCCCTGAACCGGGCATCGAAAGAAGAACTGATGACACTTCCGGGGATCGGAGAGTCAAAAGCGGATTCTATTCTGGAATACAGAGAAGCACATGGCGGCTTTCGGACAATAGATGAATTAATGAGTATTCCCGGAATTAAAGAGGGAGTATTTCAAAAGATACAAGATTGCATAAAGGTTGAATGAGGTGAATTATGAAAAGGGTACTGGTAGTCGATGATGAAAAGTTGATCGTAAAAGGAATCAAATTCAGTCTGGAACAGGATGATATGCAGGTGGATTGTGCATATGATGGTGAAGAGGCACTGAATCTTGCAAGGCAGACGGAGTACGATATGGTGCTGTTGGACGTGATGCTGCCTAAACTGACAGGATTTGATGTGTGTCAGCAGATTCGGGAATTTTCCAATATGCCGATCATTATGCTGACGGCAAAAGGTGAGGATATGGATAAGATTCTGGGACTGGAATATGGAGCAGATGATTATATCACCAAGCCGTTTAATATTTTGGAGGTGAAAGCCCGTATCAAGGCTATCATGCGACGTAACAGTAAGAAACCGGAAGTGTCAGAACCGGTTCGTAAGAAGACATCCGGAGACCTGAGCATTGATTGTGACAGCAGACGGGTTTATATCGCAGGCAGGGAAGTGAATCTGACGGCGAAAGAGTTTGATGTTCTGGAGCTTCTGGTATTTAATCCAAATAAAGTATATTCCAGGGAGAATTTGTTAAAGACGATTTGGGGAAGTGATTATCCGGGAGATGTCAGAACCGTAGATGTGCATATCAGACGATTAAGGGAAAAGATTGAATCCAATCCTGGAGAACCGAAATATATTCATACGAAGTGGGGTGTTGGATATTATTTCCAGGGATAAACCGCTGTTCAGACATATCAGGAGTCTTAGGTTCTGTATATTTGTGGCAATATTTCTGACAACTGTTGTGGTTATACTGGTAAGTGGCAACATTTTACAGAGAACCTATCATAAGCAGGCGTTACAGAATAAAATTTCCCAGGTACAGAGCCAATGTAATATCCTGGCAAGTCAGATACAGTTGAATGAGTTTAATATTAATAGTAATACAAACAATCTGGATATTGAAATCGATCAGCTGGCCAATGTACTGGAAGGACGGTTGATCGTAGTAAATGCAGATTACAGAATAATAAAGGATACATATACCATTGAACAGAATAAGTATATGATTTCAAATGATGTTCATAATATCATGCAGGGAAAAAACTCCAGCAATTGCGAGATCAAAGAAGGAAACCAATATGCAGAGATTATGGTGCCGATCCTTGATTCATCTGCTGTGACTACGACGATAGAAAACAGTACCGTAACTACCAAAAGTGGAGATTCTGCCCAGAATGCGACGAAACAGGCGCTGGGAGTGATCATATGTATGGTATCGATCCGTGATCTGACGGAGACCGATGCATATATGGAAGTACAAGGCAGGATATTATACGCATTGTTTATTTTTGTGGCACTTCTTCTTTCGCTGCTTCTGGCATATCTTCTGCCAAGACCGCTTAAGAAGCTGAACCGGCAGCTGGTACGGGTCTCAGAAGGACATCTGGACGAACAGATTGAATTGGAGGGCGGTACAGAGATCACGGATCTGAAGGAAACATTTAACCGGATTTTACGGAAGATCCAGTTGCTGGAAAGCTCCAGACAGGAATTTGTATCAAATGTCTCTCATGAGTTAAAGACACCAATCACGTCCATGAAAGTTCTGGCGGATTCACTGCTGATGCAGGAGGATGTCCCGGCTGAGATGTATCGGGAATTTATGACGGATATTGCGGATGAGATCGATCGGGAGAATAAGATCATTAACGATCTGCTGACACTGGTAAGACTGGATAAGCAGGCATCGGATCTGAATATAGAGACAGTGAATATCAATGAATTACTGGAACTGCTGCTAAAACGGATCCGGCCGATCGCGGAAAAACGGAATATTGAGATCGTATTTGAAAGTATGCGGGAAGTATTGGCAGAGATCGATGAGGTAAAGATTTCACTTGCATTCACAAATCTGATTGAAAATGCCGTGAAATACAATGTGGATGATGGCTGGGTACGTGTAACCCTGGATGCGGATCATAAGTTTTTCTATGTCAAGGTGGCAGATTCCGGCGTCGGTATTCCGGAGGATTGTCAGGATCAGGTGTTTGAACGGTTTTACCGGGTGGACAAAGCACGGTCGAGAGAGACCGGAGGTACAGGACTTGGTCTTGCGATAACAAGAAATGCTATTTTAATGCATAAGGGTGCAATCAATCTGTATAGTAAACCGGGTGAAGGAACAACATTTACAGTCCGGATTCCGCTGACATATATCAGTTAACAGGAGGAAGACAGAATGAAGAAGTGGATCACTTATATAGTTATTGCAATATTATGTCTGACTCTGACAGGATGTGATTCGGATAGTAATGCATCCACTGCCACAACAGAGCTTCCGGAGGGAAGTATCCTGATCTATTATATCAATGATGATACGTATGAGTTCGGAACGGAGACCTATGCATTAAATCAGGAAGCTTCAACACTGGAACAGGTTCAGGATATTCTGGATATTATGTTTAGCAGTACGAATGGTATAAATACAACCAGTACAACGAACCAGCAGCGGGCAAATGTGATCGCATCATCCATGAAAATGATGGATGTCAGATTCCGGGATGGACAGGTAACGATTACCGTAAATATTACAAATGAGCAGCCGGATACCTATCCGGTAGTATTGAGCAAGGCGGCAATTACACAGACCTTATGTCAGCTTGGCGAAGTAGAACAGGTAGCATTTACGATTTATGATTCTTCGAAGGTACTGGAAGGCGGAACTGCGATTGAATATTATAATGATATATCGTTTGTGGATAACGAAAAAGAAGGCGGTTATCTGCAGAAAGGTATTATTACATTATATTTTGCGGATGAGACCGGAAATATGTTATTGGAATACGATAAATCCGTTGAGATTACAACAGATGTGTCACTGGAGCAGCTGGTGATCGAGTCTTTGATCGCGGGACCGATGCGGGATGGCTATTACAAAACGATTCCGGACGGAACAACCTTGAAAAAAATATCGATCAAGGATGGTGTATGCTATGTAGACCTGTCCGGTGAATTCAATAATACGTTGGATAATTGTATGGATGCGGTCACGATTTATTCGGTTGTAAATTCTCTTTGTGAGCTGCCGACGATCAATAAGGTGCAGTTCCTGATCAACGGGGAAAAACAGGAATTTTACAGAGAAACGATTCCGTTTGACGGAATGTTTGAAATGCAGAGTGATATCATAAAAAAAGAAACAACAGAGGAGGAATGATTATTTGCTGAAACGTCCGCTGCTATGCGGAGTCCTGGCATTTGTAATCGGTCAAATTATTATAAGCAGGGGAAACATGACATGGGGGCTTGGCATGATTCCGATTGGGTTTGTCATCTGGTGCATCAGAAAAAGAAACCAATCCGGGATCATGCCTTTTTTGTTGTGGCTCTATCTTATTTGTCTGCTGCTCGGCGGATTGAACGGAATGCGGTGTCGTATGTTGTCGCCGTTGCAAGATTATATGGATGCCTGTTATGAGGAAGATGGACAGGAAGAAGTTCTGTGTGAGATGGAGGGAAGAGTGGAACGTGCAGAAATACAGAAAGGAAAGTGGATATTTCTGATCCGGGCGACCCGGATTCGGAATGAGCGATTCCAATATCAAAGTCCCTGCAGAGTGAAATTATATAGCAAAGAAGGTGATATAAAGATCGGAGATCGGATTGCCTGTGAACTGACATTGAAACGCTTACCGATTCCGACGAATCCGGGGGAATTTAATATCCGGCAATATTATCTGGCAAGAGGCATCGAGTTCACAGGTTATGCAGATACGGTCCGTGTTTTGGATGAAGGAAGATATACGGGAAAACAATGGCTATGGAAGCTTCGGATGCAGACACAGAAAGTATTTCAGATGCATATGTCAGAGGAATATGCTTCAGTGATGAATGCAATGCTGCTCGGAGATTCCGGGAATCTGGATCCCGAGATAAAACAGTTATATCAACGGAACGGAATCGCACATATCCTGGCTATTTCAGGGCTGCATGTGTCTATTCTCGGCAGTATGCTTTATCGGTTGCTGCGGAAACTGGGACTGCCATATGGAGCTGCAGGGCCGCCTGTGATCGGACTGCTTCTGGCATATGGCTGGCTGACAGGACAGAGCGGGTCTGCCAGCCGGGCAATTACAATGTTAATACTGGCGATGGTTGGTGATATGATCGGACGGACTTATGACATGCTGACGGCAATTGGAATCGCAGCAGTACTGCAATTGGTGGAATATCCATATCGGCTGTTTGATGCGGGATTTTTGTTGTCATTTGGGGCAGTACTTACGCTGGGCCTGGTGATCCCGGCGTGGAAAGAGCTGATAAAGGAAAGCTGCCCGGCGGTTATCTGTCGGAGCGTGGAGAAGGAAAAGACAACAGAGAAAAAGCTAATAGGAAAACTGTGGGCGAAAGGGAAACAGAGAATAGTGGAAATCATCCGAAAGGTACCGGATACGTTAATAACCGGAATTATTATTCAGATGCTCACCGGGCCGATCGTGATCTTTTTCTACTATGAATATCCGGTCTATGGAATACTGCTTAATTTTTATGTGATTCCCATGATGACACCGTTAATCCTGCTTGGTCTGGGATGTCTGTTTCTGACACCCTGGTTCTATGGGGGAGCCGGCATTCTGGCAATTGGATGTGAATGGATTCTACGGAGCTTTTCATTCCTATGTCTTCGGGTACAGGAACTACCCGGAGCTGTATGGCATGTGGGGAATATTACCGTCTGGATGGCAGCCGGTTATTATGGAATGCTGGCCGGGATATATGTTCTCTTGAAATATAAGAAAAAGCATCCGGCAGGAATGCTTGCAATGGTATTAACCGGAATGCTCCTGATTGGAAAGGCGGACCGCTTTCGGATCACAATGCTGGATGTCGGGCAGGGAGATAGCACGCTGATAGAAACACCGGAACATCAGCTGCTACTGATCGATGGGGGAAGTACCAGTCGGTCTTCTGTAGGAAAATATGTGATCGAACCGGCTATGAAATATTATGGCTATGGAAAGCTTGATTATATATTTATAAGCCATATGGACAGTGATCATGTGAACGGTGTTTATGAACTGATTGGAATGATGGGGACCGGAGAAGTGGAAATCGGCTGTCTGGTATTACCGGAGGCCGGAAGAGATTGTGTGGATTCCGGCTATCCGGAGTTGGCGGAAACGGCAGAGGCGGCCGGGATATCCGTTATATATTTACAGGCAGGAGCAGGCATGAAAAGCGGAACCGTAACGATCCGATGCCTGTATCCGGGGCAGGAGTTTCTGTATCCAGATGCCAATAATAATTCCATGGTATTGGAGCTTTCGACAGAAGAATTCCGTATGCTTTTTACGGGAGATCTGGAGCAGGAAGGAGAGCAGAGCCTGGAATCTGAGGCACGAATGGAGCAATACGATGTACTGAAGGTTGGACATCATGGATCTTCCGGGGCATCGTCTAATGAGTTTATACAGAAAATTCGTCCGCAATATGCCCTGATCTCCTGTGGAAGGAATAATTCCTACGGACATCCGCATGAGGAAACACTGGAGCGGTTCCGGGAAGCGGATATCGGGATATTCAGAACAGATGAGCAGGGAGCAATTATGCTGGAGCCGGATGGAAAGAGGAGAAAAATTACATATTTTAAAAAGCAGGAAGCCGGTGAATAATTAGGACTATATCTTTTAAGAAAAGTGTAGTATAATTTTTATGTTATGTGCTGAAAAGACCGGGTAGAAAGTAAGGGATTCATGACAGATGAAAGTGTTGAATGAAGATATTAAGAAGCAGCAATTTAAGAATGTATATCTTCTTTACGGAGAGGAAATGTACCTGTGCCATCAGTACCGGGATCGTCTTCAGAAGGCATTATGTCCGGAGGATGATGGGATGAATGTGACCCGGTTTTCGGGCAAAGGCATCCCTATGCCGGAGGTGGCAGAACTGGCAGAGACGCTTCCGTTCTTTGCGGACCGGAGAGTAATCGTGATCGAGAACAGCGGTTGGTTTAAGAATGGTTCCGACGGATTTGAAGATCGCCTGAAGACATTTCCGGACACTACGTATCTGATTTTTGTGGAACAGGAAGTCGATAAGCGGGGTAGGTTATATAAAACCGTAAAGGATCTCGGCTATGCCGCAGAGATGAAGCTTCCTAAGGATAAGGAACTGTTATCATGGATCACGATTCAGTGCAGACAGGAGGGAAAGCAGATTACAGAAAGTGCGGCGAATCTGTTGCTGGAACAGGCGGGAAGCAGTATGAATCTGCTTCAGATGGAGCTTGAGAAGCTGTTTTCCTATGCGATCGACCGGGATGTGATCACGCAGGAGGATGTGCAGGAGGTTGGAAGTGCACAGGCGGAAAGTCAGATTTTTGATATGCTGGATGCCATCGGAAATCAGAACCGGGAGAAGGCTTTAAAGCTATATCATGATCTGTTGGAGGTGCGGGAACCGGCAATGCGGATTCTGTATTTGCTGACCAGACAGATCAATATTTTACTGCAGGTATCAGAGATGGTTCGGCTGGGCATGGATAATTCTTCCATTGCAGGTAAAGCGGGAATTCCCCCTTTTACGGTCGGAAAATATAAGAGTCAGATCGGACATTTTTCCTATACACAGCTGTTGCAGATGCTGGAATCCTGTCAGAGTACGGATGCCGGGATCAAACGGGGACTGTATCAGGATATTGTCGGCGTTGAGCTTTTGATCGTTGCGTTTTCTACGAATTCAAGGTAAGCAGTTTACCTGAAGATAAAAGAAGTGATAAAAGAGGTTTTTAAGGAGGTTTCACTACAATGGGTGGATTTTTTGGAGTTGCAGCTAAGGATGATTGCGTGTTTGATCTGTTTTTTGGGACAGACTATCATTCGCATCTTGGAACCAGACGGGCAGGAATGGCAGTCTATGGAGAACAGGGATTTGAAAAATCCATTCATAAAATCGAGAATGCTCCTTTTCGGACGAAGTTTGAAAAAGAAGCAAATTCCATGAAAGGTCATTATGGAATCGGATGTATTTCGGATTATGAAGCACAGCCGATCCTGGTGCGTTCCCATCATGGATCCTTTGCTATTACAACTGTCGGAAAGATCAATAATTCAGAAGAGATCATACAGATGATTTTAAAGAATAATACACATTTTTTCGAAATGTCAAATGGTGAGATCAATTCCACGGAGTTGGTTGCTGCAATCATTAATCAGAAGGAAAATTTTATAGAAGGTATCCGGTATGCACAGGAGATCATAGAAGGCTCTATGTCTATGCTGATCCTGACTCCGAAGGGAGTTTATTGTGCCCGCGATAAATACGGAAGAACACCGATTGTCATTGGTAAGAAAAAGGATGCCTACTGTGCTTCCTTTGAGAGCTTTGCATATCTGAATCTGGGATATACCGCAGTGAAGGAACTGGGACCTGGAGAAGTGGTGGTTATGACTGCGGATAGTGTGAAAACACTGGTTGCACCGGGCAAAGATATGAAAATCTGTACTTTCCTCTGGATCTACTATGGTTATCCTTCTTCTTCCTATGAGGGAGTCAGTGTAGAAGAGATGCGTTACCGTTGTGGTAAGTTGCTTGCCAGACGGGATCATGTAAAGCCGGATATTGTGGCCGGTGTTCCGGACTCCGGAACGGCACATGCGATCGGTTATGCCAACGAGTCGGGAATTCCGTTTTCAAGGCCATTCATTAAATATACCCCGACCTGGCCTCGTTCTTTTATGCCGACAATGCAGAGTAAGCGTGATCTGATCGCAAAGATGAAGCTGATACCGGTAGAACAGCTGATCAAGGGTAAGAAGCTCCTGTTAATTGATGACTCGATTGTCAGGGGTACACAGCTTCGTGAGACTACAGAATTCTTATATGAAAGCGGGGCAAAGGAAGTTCACATCCGTCCGGCATGTCCGCCGTTGATCTTCGGATGTAAATATCTGAATTTCTCCCGCTCGAAATCAGAAATGGAGCTGATCACCCGGGTAGTTATTCGGGAGTTGGAAGGTGGAGAGGTGTCGGAGGATACACTTCGGGAATATGCAGATTATAATTCTGAAAAATATGAGAGAATGGTAGAAAAGATCTGTGAAAAGCTGAAATTCACATCACTCAGATTCCATCGTCTGGATGATATGATCGAGGCAGTCGGGATTGATCCGGATAAGCTCTGTACTTATTGCTGGAGCGGAAGAGAATAGAATAGAGAAACCAAAAAACCCCATCCGGATGGATGGGGTTTTCTGTGGGTTAATATAAAAATAATATAATGAATTGCTTAAGCCATCTTATTAACAGCAGCAGCCATACGGGAAACCTTTCTTGAAACAGTGTTCTTGTGGTAAACTCCCTTAGAAGCAGCCTTGTTCATTTCAGATGTTGCTGTTACTAATAATTCCTGAGCTAATGACTTATCACCGGCAGCTACGGCAGCCTCGAGCTTCTTGATGATAGTTTTAACCTTGGACTTAATCATTTTGTTTCTTAAAGTTTTGCTTTCAATAACCTTAATTCTTTTCTTAGCAGATTTGATATTAGCCAAATCCTACACCTCCATACGTATTAATTTATCTGACTACAGATTGTAATTACTGTTTGCAGCTTACATAAAAACCGGACACGGACAATTTCACGTAAACATACTATTACATGATAAACAGGGAAGGATGTTTTGTCAATATTTTTTTGAAATTAATTTCCGGTATTTTTAAGGATATGGTGATTTCTGAATTATACAGGGAAAAGCGTTTTTTGAAAAGTACGCATATTCCGGAAAAAAGTACAGATACTGAGTATGAGGTGATGAAATTGATATCCATGCAGAGAACAGATCTGGCTGTAGAATTAAGGGAAAATCTGGACAATACGAGAGAGCTTTCCGGGGTGAAGGTGTCAACGAAGGTGAACCGGGATAATGATATAAAAGAAACCGAGATTGTTATAGAAACGAAAGAGGGAGCAGATAAGATCGGCAAACCGATCGGAACCTATATTACAATTGAGAGTGAAGAGCTGCGATGCAGCGATGAAGAGTATCATGAGCCGATGAGTGAAGCCCTTTATCAAAGCCTAAAAAAGATGCTGAAAGGAAAAACGAAAATCCTGGTAGCAGGACTTGGCAATCGGGCAGTGACGCCGGATGCATTGGGACCGATGGTCATTGATAATCTATATGTGACCAGACATCTGATCCGGGAGGATATTCTGTTCAGTGCATATGAGATTAGTGCAGTGGCACCGGGTGTTATGGCACAGACCGGAATGGAATCCCAGGAGATATTAAAGGGTGTTGTAGCTCAGGTGAAACCGGAGGTGCTTCTTGTGATCGATGCACTTGCAGCCGGGACGTCCAATCGTCTGAACAAAACCATCCAGCTTGCGGATACCGGGATCGCACCCGGATCCGGTGTAGGGAATCACAGAAAAGCGATTAATTATGAGAGTATGGGAGTACCGGTGGTTGCAATCGGAGTTCCGACCGTGATTTCTGTACCGGCGATCGTAGACGATGCCATGGATGTCATGTTGGATGCGTTCGGAAAAAACGGAACGCGAGAGGTCATGGAGACATTTACGGAGCAGGAACGGTATCAGCTGGCCTGTGAAATGGTGGAACCTTATCTTGCCAATATGTTTGTGACACCTAAAAACATTGATGAGGCGATTAAAAGAATCAGTTTTACAATTTCGGAAGCAATAAATCGGCTGCAACATTCATATAATGAAATATGAGAAAATGGATACATGCAGTAAAACAGGTAAAAAATGAATATAAAAAAAGCAGGAGACTGCGGGAGGGAATGATTGGTATTTTACTCTTTGCAGGAATGTTATATCTGTTTTTATTTGCCGGAGAGCGGGTGGTTGCCGGATATTTTCCAATGTTGGAACGGGAACAGAAATCAGACAATCCATGGGAAACCGGTTCCCGTATTTTTATGCGGCAGTTGTTTCCGGTCATGGCATATGCGGAGATTTATGGGAATCCGGAGGATTATCTGAGCAGAGGTAATTCCGTGCCGGAATATTTCTATCAGGATGATGAGACGGGAGAGACACAGGGCGGAGAAAAGAATCCGGAGGAAACGGCGACAGAGGAAACGCTTACAGCATCGGTTCCGGCTGTCGGGAACGGCAGGAGTTTTTCCAGAGAACAGTTGTCGGATTTTCAGTTTCTGATCGACAACTGTTATATTGTAGATTCGACCACGTATGTGGAACGGGATGAAATGAATGCGGATACCTTGCTATCCATGGATATGACAATGCAGCAGGATGATATCGGATATCAGATTCTGATTTATCATACCCATAGCTCTTCGGAGATGTTTGCAGACAGCAGACCGGATGTGCTGGAGGATACCCCAATCGGTCTGGGAGATACGCTGACCGAGCTGTTGGAAGGATACGGATACCGGGTATATCATGACCGAACAGTTTATGACCGGATCGATGGAAAGGTTGATCGGAATTATGCTTATACGGCATCCGGTGAGGGCATTGACCGGATTCTGGCAGAGCATCCGGAGATTGAGGTTGTGATTGACCTGCATCGGGATGGATTGAATGAAAATACACATCTGGTAACAAATATCAATGGAAAGCCGACCGCAAAGATCATGTTTTTTAACGGTGTCAGCCGGACGGTAGCGAACGGAGAGCTTGAGTATCTGGCGAATCCGAATCGGCAGGCAAATCTGGCATTCAGTCTGCAGCTATATCTGGAGGGAACCGCAGATTACCCGGATTTCCTGCGCCGTACATATATAAAAGGATATCAGTACAATCTGGACCGGAGGCCGAAGGCAACACTGATCGAAGTAGGCGGGCAGACCAATACATTGGAGGAGGCAAGAAATGCAATGGAGCCGCTGGCATATATTTTACATCGGGTATTGTCCGGAGAAAGCAGGAATTGAGTGGCAGGCAAAGGTCAGACTGGACAATGCGGAAAAATAAGAATATAATACTAGGGATAGTTTGGAACACTATATCAATCGTACATGGTGTACAAAAGGGAGAGCTGCCGCTTGCGCAGACTGGATATAGAAGATACCTGCATGGCAGGATGAACAAATGGAGGCGTTTTAAAATGACAAAAGTAGACATTGTTTCAGGATTTCTTGGAGCTGGTAAAACAACCCTGATAAAGAAATTGATCGCAGAAGCATTTCAGGGAGAAAAGCTGGTGCTGATCGAGAATGAATTCGGAGAGATCGGTATTGACGGTGGATTTTTAAAGGATGCGGGCATTGAGATCACAGAGATGAATTCCGGCTGTATCTGCTGTTCTCTGGTCGGTGACTTCGGCGAGGCTCTGAAGAAGGTTCTGACACAGTATGCACCGGATCGTATCATTATTGAACCATCCGGAGTCGGTAAACTATCGGATGTTATCAAAGCCGTTCAGGGTGTGGCACAGGAGACAGAGCTGGAACTGGACAGTTTTGTAACGGTTGCTGATGCAACCAAGGCTAAAATGTATATGAAGAATTTCGGCGAATTTTTCAATAACCAGATTGAAAGTGCAAGTACGATTATTTTAAGCCGGACACAGAAGATGGCACAGGACAAGCTGGAAGCAATCGTAGCTCTGTTAAGAGAGCATAATGAGAAGGCTGCAATTATCACAACAGCCTGGGATGAGATTAACGGTTCTGTTATCCGTAAGGCTATGACAGAGGGCAATTCACTGGTTGCCGAGCTGATGGAAGAGGCTGAGGTATGTCCGGAGTGCGGACATCATCATGAGCATGGAGAAGAGTGTCATCATGACCACGACCATGAGCATGACCACCACGATCACGACCATGAAGAGCATCATCATGACCACGATCATGATCATTGTGACCACGATCATCACGACCACGACCATGATCATTGTGACCATGATCATCACGATCACGACCATGGTGAATGCGGATGTCATGATCACCACCATCATCACCATCATGCGGATGAGGTATTCTCAAGCTGGGGTAAGGAGACACCACATAAATATACAGATTCTGACATGGAAGCAATCCTTAAGACCTTATCCGAGAGCGAGGAGTATGGTATTATCCTGAGAGCAAAGGGCATGGTTCCGAATGTAAATGGCGAGTGGATCTACTTTGACCTGGTACCGGGTGAATATGAGATCCGAAAGGGAAATCCGGATTATACCGGTAAGCTGTGCGTGATCGGCAGCAAATTACAGGAGGATAAGCTGGAGAAACTGTTCCAGTTATAGGAGCCGGGCGAAATCAGTTTTGAAGGACAGTAGGAGGAATTACTATGGCAAAAGAAATACCGGTATATCTGTTTACCGGCTTCCTGGAAGGCGGTAAGACGACATTTATTCAGAATACACTGATCGGGCAGAATTTCAATGAAGGTGACCGTGCATTGCTGCTGGTATGTGAGGAAGGTATGGAAGAGTATGACCCTGCCGAGCTTGCAGCACATAATATTATGCTGGAAATGATCGAGGAACCGGAAGATCTGACGACAGAACGGTTGATGAAGCTACAGGCACAGTACAAGCCGCAGCTGGTGCTGATCGAATATAACGGAACCTGGAAGCTTCAGCAGCTGTTTGATCTGAATGTTCCAAAGGGCTGGACGGTAGTACAGATCGTGGCAAATATTGATGCAAGTACCTTTGACAGCTATCTGAATAATATGCGTGCCATGATGATGGAGCAGGTATCCGCTGCCAATCTGGTTATATTTAACCGTTGTACGGAGGAGACCAAGCGGGGCGAGTACCGGAGAATCATAAAGGCCAATAACCGTATGGCAACGATCGTATTTGAAAAGGAAGACGGAAGCACGGATTTTGAAAATGCAGATGATGATCTTCCATATAAGTTAAATGCAGATGTCATTGAGATTGAAGATGACGACTTTGGTATCTTTTATATTGATGCCTCAGATAATCCGGATAAATATGTCGGTAAGACCATTCATTTTAAGGGAATGGTATATAAACCGAAGAATTATCCGAAGAATGCATTTGTACCGGGCAGACATGCCATGACCTGTTGCGTAGAGGATATTGCATTTGTCGGCTTTAAATGCGTCAGTGATATGGCGGCCATGCTGAAGGATCGTCAGTGGGTAGAGATCACAGGAACGATAAAGAAGGAATATTACCGGGAATTCCGCGGAGACGGACCTGTCATTTATGCGACGAAGGTGGTACCGGCGGAGAAACCGAAGGAAGAGGTTGTATTATTTAATTAATACCGACCGGAACAATACAAGAACAGCGGCAGAATCTGCCGCCGTTTTTGGTTATGGTTTATTATAGTTGTGGTTGCGGAATGAGGAATACGAATGAGTGAGCATATCAATAATTTGACAACATTATGTTATATTGAGAAGGACGATCAGTACCTGATGCTTCATAGAGTTAAAAAGAAGCAGGATGTGAACCGGGATAAATGGATCGGTGTCGGTGGACACTTTGAGGCCGGTGAGAGTCCGGAGGAGTGTCTGCTTCGGGAAGTGCGGGAAGAGACGGGACTAACGCTTACCGGATGGAAGTTCCGGGGCATTGTTACATTTACGTTCCGACAGCCGGATGTGGATACGGTCGGATGGATGAAGGACGGAAAGCTGGTAAAGGATGATATCGTGCAGGCAGATATGGAATATATGTGTCTCTATACAGCGGATGAATATCAGGGAACGATTAGTGACTGCGAGGAAGGGACACTGGAATGGGTGCCAAAGGATGCTATTTATCAGCTCCCGATTTGGGAAGGAGATAAGGTATTTTTTCATCTGTTGGAAACCCGAAAGGATTTCTTTTCTTTGAAGCTGGATTATGTGGGAGAAGAGCTGGTCCGGGTAGTGCTGGACGGGCAGGATATTCCCGGAGATGTGTATAAACAGGATGGAATCGGAAAGGCGGTTTACAGATGAATGAATATATGCAAAATGAAACACAGGATGTGAATGCAGCGGCGGAGGAACCGAAAGAAACAATGCCGGAAGGAACGGGGCCGGAAAAGAAGGTCCGGGGATTCGGGATTGCCGCTATGATTCTTGGAATTCTTTCAATTCTGTTAATCTGTGTTCAACCATTTGGAGTGGTACTGGCGGTCGCAGCGGTCGTGCTTGGTATCCTTGGGGTTGTGAAAACACAGGGAAAAGGAATGGCAACTTCAGGAATTGTCATGGGCGGTATCAGTCTTGTAACGGGCGTTATAATACTGATATTTTTCGGAAGTATTTTCCAGCATGCCTTTGGGGCTGCGGATGAACTGTCCGGAACGGCATGGAGAAAGGGCGCAGATGGCAGTGTACTTTATCTTTATAAGGATGGTACCTTTATTCATGTGGACCGGGAAAATGATTTTACAGATAATTTCTATTCCGGTACGTATATGGTATGTGATTACAAGGATTCCGGAGTCCGTTCACAGGAAATCGAGAACACATATGATACCGATTCGGTATATGAATTAAAATTATATGTAACAATGTATGTAGAGGATGGTAAGGAGCAGGAAAATATCTCCGGGACCATGCAGTACATGTATGCATTCCAGAAGAAATATCATAAAGGAGATGTTGTACAGGTTTGTGCACATGATCGGGAGATGTTCGGCAGCTTCTATCCGGTTGTAGAGACAGAACTGAAGAAACCGGTGATTGGTAATCAATATGTACCGGGGCTTACGGAGGACTCCTCGGAAACAGAAATTTCAACAACCGAGGCAGGAACGACTGGGACAGTAAGTACGGAGGTTCCGACCACCGGAACAACGACCGAGGCACCGGAGACAGAAGCTCCGACTACAGAGGCAGTGACGACGGAGACAGCAAGTACGGAGGTTCCGACCACCGGAGGAACAACCGAAACACCGAAGACAGAAGCTCCGACGACGGAGGGGACGACCGAGGCACCAACGACTGAAACTACAGAGACCACGGAAACACCGGCAACTGAGGATACTGCGACGGAGGGAACGACCGAGGCTACCGAAGAGGCATCTACCGAAGAGGCATCTACCGAAGAGGCATCTACCGAAGAATCAACAACTGAGGAAGCATCTACGGAAGAGGATGATGGTAAAGAGGCAGCGAAACAATGGCTGAAAGACCTGTTTGAGTCTATCAGACGGTGGTTCGAGGATATATGGAATCAACTGGGATTATAGGAGACCGGAGGGCTTGAATGGCAATAGAAAAACTTGACAAGTCCGGGGCTTCAGTCCATAATGAACAGTAATGTAAGAAAGAGAAAACAGGAAAATAACAATACAGAGGTGCAAACAGCATGTGTGGATTTGTAGGATTTGTAGATCATCTGCCGGAAAAGGCAGAAGTAATAGAAAAAATGAAGGATGCGATCATTCACCGGGGACCGGACAGTGACGGTACCTTTTTGGATGATGATATTGCATTGGGATTCCGCCGGTTGAGTATTATCGACCTGAACTCCGGAAGCCAGCCTATTTATAACGAGGATGAATCACTGGTGTTGATGTTTAACGGTGAGATTTATAATTATCAGGATATCCGGGGAGAACTGGTGAAGCGTGGTCATGTATTTAAGACGCAGACAGATTCTGAAGTACTGATCCATTCCTATGAGGAATACGGTTATGATATGCTGAATATGCTGCGTGGTATGTTCACATTTGTGATCTGGGATAGAAATGAAAAGAAAATGTTCCTGGCAAGAGATTTCTTTGGTATTAAGCCGATGTATTATGCACAGATGAACGGCACTCTGATGTTTGGTTCAGAGATCAAGGCGTTTTTACATCATCCGAATTTTGAAAAGAAGTTAAATCATGATGTTTTAGAGAATTATCTGACATATCAGTATAGTCCGTCGGCAGATACCTTTTTTGAAGGAGTAAAATGTCTGCCACCGGCACATTATCTGGTATATGAAGATGGTAAGGTTACGATTACAAGATACTGGGAGCCGGAGTTTAAAGAGCCGGATGAGAGTAAGAATCTGGATGAATGGGCACAGGAGATCCGAACGGTTATGGAGGACTCTGTAAAAGCACACAAGATCAGTGATGTGGAGGTAGGCTCTTTCCTGTCCAGTGGTGTGGATTCCAGCTATATTGCATGTCTGGCAAATGTAGATAAGACCTTTACGGTCGGGTTTAAGCAGAAGAAGTATAATGAGATTTCCTATGCAAAGGAATTATCCGATATTATTCAGGTACAGAATATCAGTAAGGTCATCTCACCGGAGGAATACTGGGAGAAGCTGCCGATGATTCAGTATTATATGGATCAGCCATTGGCCGATGCTTCTGCGATCGCACTGTATTTCCTTGGAAATGAGACCGCAAAATACGTTAAGGTTGCTATGTCGGGAGAAGGCTCGGATGAGTTGTTCGGCGGTTATAATATTTACCGGGAACCATTGGAAAACAAGGCTTATGATGTGATTCCGTTCCCTATCCGCCGGCTGATCGGTAAGTTTGCATCCCTGTTCCCGAAGAAGCGGGGCTTTAACTTCCTGGTTCGGCATTCCAAGACGTTGCAGGAGCGCTATGTGGGAAATGCATTTATCTTTGATGAAAAAGAGAAGGATAAGCTGCTAAAGGAACGAAACGGAGTGAATCCGTTGGATGTTACAAAGCCTTACTGGGCACGGACTAAGGGAAAAGATACTGTAACACAGATGCAGTATCTGGATATTAATGTATGGATGGTACATGATATCTTGTTAAAGGCAGATAAGATGAGTATGGCGAATTCACTGGAGGTCCGGGTACCGTTCCTGGATAAAGAGGTATTCGAGGTAGCATCCAGAATTCCGAGACAGTATAAGGTAGAAGGTGAAGTGACCAAGCGTGCATTCCGGAAGACTGCACTGGAGGTTCTGCCGGAAAAGGTTGCAGATAAGAAGAAGCTGGGATTCCCGGTTCCGATCCGTGTATGGATACGGGAGGATAAGTACTATAACCGGATCAAGGAAGCATTCACCAGCAAGGAAGCAGCACAGTTCTTTGATACTGAATATCTGGTGAAGCTGTTGGAACAGCATAAGGCAGAGAAGTTTGATAACAGCCGGAAGATCTGGACGGTATTCATGTTCCTGCTTTGGTATAATGAGTATTTTGTAAAAAGAGCATAATAGAGCATAAAAGGCTTACGAAAGGGATTCTTTTCGCAAGCCTTCTTTGTACAGAAAGAATTGAGGTTCAGGAAATATGTGGAAGATCGGAATCTTGTATTTACTGCTCATAAATCTTGCAGGATTTCTGAGTATGGGAATTGACAAACGGAAGGCACAGAAACAGAAATGGCGGATACCGGAGAAGGTATTGTTTTTATTTGCAATCCTGGGAGGAAGTACAGGCAGTCTTTTGGGCATGTATACTTTCCGGCATAAGACAAAGCATCGGCAGTTTGTAATAGGAATTCCGGTGATTCTGGTATTACAGCTGCTCCTTGCCGGATTTCTGATTTATCGGAATATGACAGCAGTAAATCACTATACCGGAATTGGCATGGGAACGGTTGTTACAGCAGATGTATATGGAAGAGATAGTAAACAGGCAGTGGAAGAGCTGCCTGCATTGATCACAGAGTTGAATGATCATGTTCTGAGCTGGAGAGAACCGGAATCCTCCATATCTTATCTGAATCAGCAGCTGCAGGAGGAGAAAGACTGCAGGCTGTATCCGGAAGAACAGGTATGGCTGACGGAAGCGTGGAAGTTATGTGAGGATTCCGGCGGAGCATTGGATATTACATTACGTCCGGTGCTGGATCTATGGGGAATCGAGGGAGAGCATCCTGCGATTCCGGATGGTAAGGTATTACAGGAGACATTAGAAAAGACAGGATATACGAAGCTTCATATCTCAGAGGACGGAAACCTAACTGCCGATCAGGCAGGGATGACTCTGGATCTGGGGGCTTTGGGTAAAGGGATTGCCTGTGATAAAATTGCAGAGCGGTTGGAAACAATGAAAATCTCCGGAGCAGTGGTTTCGATTGGCGGTTCCATTCTGACATATGGGAAAAAGCCGGATGGCAGTGCCTGGAATATCGGGATACAGGATCCACGTGGCGAACAGGGAACAGCGGTCGGATATTTAAAAGTAATGGATAATACGGTAGTGTCTACATCCGGTGATTATGAGAAATATTTTATGGAAAACGGAGTCCGGTATCATCATATTATGGATCCTGTGACCGGTTATCCGGCAGATTCCGGATTGGTTTCCGTAACGGTTCTTTGCTCGAGTGGAATTGACAGTGATGGATTGTCTACCGCTTGTTTTGTGCTCGGCAGAGAAAAATCCGTGGAATTGCTGGAAAAATATGAAGCAGAAGCGGTGTTTATTACAACAGATAAGAAAATCTATCTGACGGATGGAGTTACGGATGAGTTTCAATTGGTGAATCCGGAATACAGTATTGTCAGTGAGTAAAAATAAATGGAGAATGAATTATATGAAAAAACAGGATATCATTCTGATCACTGGACTTCTGATTGCAGCTGCAGTTGTGACATTGGGGTTTCGTTTGTTTACCCGAAACGGCGAAAAAGCAGTGGTAACGCTGGATGGAACGGTGATTTTGGAACAGCCGTTGCAGGAGGACTGTAACATGCCAATCCGGAGTGAGAACGGAGAAAATGTACTCCGGATAGAAAACGGAAAGGTGCGGATCACAGAGGCGGACTGCCGGGATCAGATTTGTGTGAATCACAAAGAAATTTCAAAGGCAGGAGAAAGTATTGTATGCCTGCCACATGGACTGGTGGTGGAGATTAAAAGATAAGGAGCACATTCTATGGCAAAAAAGGTATCCATATTAGGAGTCATGACTGCATTGGGAATCGTTCTCGGCTGGCTGGAATCCTGTGTTCCGATCACATTGGGAATTCCGGGAGTAAAGCTTGGGATTGCCAATCTGACAGCACTTTTGGTGTTATACCGGTTCTCTTATAAGGAGGCAGTCGCCGTCAGTATCCTGCGTGTATTGATTTCCTGCATTCTGTTCGGTAATCTGGCTATTGGCATCTACAGTCTGGCAGGATCCATACTCAGTCTGGCTGTTATGGCTGTTTTAAAAAAGAAAAATGTTTTTTCTGTTGCAGGAGTCAGTGCAGCAGGCGGAGTGGCTCATAATTTTGGACAGATTCTGGCTGCATGGGTCTTGATGGGAACGGCGGCAATTTTTTATTACCTGCCGGTACTGATCGTATCAGGGGTGATTGCCGGAGTTTTGGTTGGTCTCGCAGGGGCATGGCTGCATCGGCATTTACCAATGGAAATCAGTTGAATAATAAGAAAAATTGTATTAAAATTAGGATAAATCTTAAGAAACGAGGTATTACGTATGAGTTTGCTTACATTTAAGGGTGGCATCCATCCTTACGAGGGCAAAGAACTGACCATGGATAAACCGATCGAAACATATCTGCCAAAGGGAGAGTTGGTTTATCCGTTGAGTCAGCATATCGGAGCACCCGCAAAACCAGTTGTGAAAAAGGGCGACCGGGTTCTGGTCGGACAGAGGATTGCTGAGGCGGGTGGATTTGTTTCAGCGCATATTCATGCATCAGTTTCCGGAACAGTTAAAAATATTGAACCGCGTCTGACAACCGGTGGTACCAAGACAGAGTCTATTATTATTGAAAATGATGGCGAATATGAAGTGATGGAAAGACCTGCACCCGCTAACTGGCAGGAGATGGACAGGAAAGATCTACTGGAGGTTATTCAGGATGCCGGAATTGTCGGTATGGGTGGTGCCGGATTTCCGACACATGTGAAGCTATCACCGAAGAATCCGGATTCTATCGATTATATCATTGTGAATGGTTCTGAGTGTGAGCCGTATCTGACCTCCGATTATCGGAGAATGCTGGAAGAGCCGGAGAAAGTGGTGACCGGGCTGGAGATTGTTCTGCATATGTTTCCGCAGGCGTCCGGTATTATTGCGATTGAGGATAATAAGCCGGAAGCAATCCGGATTATGAAGGAACAGACGGCAGATCATCCGAAGATTCAGGTTAATGTTATGAAGACGAAGTATCCGGAAGGAGCAGAACGTCAGCTGATATATGCGAATACCGGACGGTATATTAATTCCGGTATGCTGCCGGCGGACGCAGGCTGTATTGTACATAATGTTGATACAGTCACTGCGATTTACAAGGCAGTTGTGGAAGGTGTTCCGTTGATCGACCGGATCATAACGATCAGTGGAGATGACATCGTGGATCCGAAGAATTTTAAAGTATTACTGGGCACCAGCCTCCAGGAGCTGATCGAAGCTGCCGGTGGATATCTGGATGGTGAACCGGAAAAGATCATATCCGGCGGCCCGATGATGGGAAAGGCTATGTTTTCGACAGAGGTTCCGGCAGTGAAGGGGTCTTCTGCGGTTTTATGTATGAAGAAGGATGAGGTAGCCGCTTGTGAGCCGTCGAACTGTATTCGCTGTGGCCGGTGCGTGGCAGTCTGTCCGGGCAGAGTGAATCCGACAAAACTTGCAAGCCTTGCAGAGCATGGAAAGCTGGATGCATTTGTAGAGCAGGATGGAATGGAATGCTGTGAATGCGGCTGCTGTTCCTATGTATGTCCGGCCAAACGGCATCTGACCCAGACAATTGCAGCAACCAGAAAAGCAATTCTGGCCGGCAGAAAAAAGTAGGAGGTGTGCTATGGATACTAAGAAAGGAATATCATCTTCTCCGCATATTCGTCATGAGGATAGTACATCAGGGATTATGTTAGATGTGATCATTGCATTGCTTCCGACTACGATTATGGGAATTTATAATTTTAAGCTCCGCGCGGTTTTGCTGATTGTGGTATGCGTACTGACCTGCGTGCTGAGTGAGGGACTTTTTGAATATCTGATGAAACGTAAGGTGACGATCGGAGACTTCAGTGCAGTGGTTACCGGTCTGTTGCTGGCGTTGAATCTTCCATCGACCTTACCGTGGTGGATGGCGATGCTGGGCAGTGTATTTGCAATTATTGTTGTAAAGCAGCTATTTGGCGGAATCGGACAGAACTTTGTGAATCCGGCACTTGCGGCAAGATGTTTTTTACTTCTTTCCTTTGCAAAGCCGATGACGAATTTTGTATATGATGCAATGACAACGGCAACACCGTTAGCGGTTTTAAAGACCGGCGGTGAAGTGAGTCTGCTTCGGATGTTTATGGGAAGCACGGCCGGAACTATTGGTGAGACCTCGGCGGTTGCGATTTTATTAGGTGGTGCATATCTGATTTTCCGACGGGTGATCGATATCCGGATTCCGCTTACGTATATCGGCAGCTTTTCGGTCTGTATACTGATATATGCACTGGCCAGTGGCAGAGGTTTTGATCTGAGATTTCTGGCAGCCCATTTATGCGGCGGCGGTCTGATGCTTGGAGCATTCTTTATGGCAACCGATTATGTGACATCGCCGATTACTGCAAAGGGACGCTTGGTATATGGTGTATTGCTCGGAATCCTTACCTTTGTATTGAGAAGCCCGTGGAATACGACCACCGCAGCAGAGGGTGTGTCTTACTCGATTTTATGTGGTAACCTTTTAGTGCCGATCATTGAACGGTTTACGGCTGAAAAGTCCTTTGGAAAGGGGGCAGTGAAGCATGAATAAACAGATGATCAGGGATTCGTTGATTCTGTTTGCAATCACGTTGATTGCCGGACTGCTTCTGGGTGGCGTTTATGCGATCACCAAAAATCCGATTGCAAAGACTCAGGAGGATAAGAAGAATGAGGCGTATCAGGCAGTATTTACGGATGCGGCAGAGTTTACAGAGGTAACAGATGCGGCAGATGCACAGCAGATACTGGCAGATGCCGGATATACAAAGGATCGAATCGATGAAGTGAAGGCTGCTATGGATGCAGATGGAAATATTCTGGGATATGTAATGACGATTACCTCTTCGGAAGCATATGGCGGCGAACTGCAGCTAGCGATGGGTATCCGGATGGATGGCACGGTCAATGGGATTTCCTTCCTGTCATTATCGGAAACAATCGGACTTGGAATGGAGGCAAAGAAGCCGGAGTTCCAGGAACAGTTTGCAGGGAAGCAAGTAGAACAGTTTGTCTACTCCAAGACCGGAGCAGCTGCGGATAATGAGATCGATGCATTAAGCGGTGCGACGATCACGACCAATGCGGTAACGAATGCAGTCAATGCGGGAATCTGTTATGCAGGATCGCTGGGCGCAGGCTCAGCAGAACAGGGAGGTGACACAGATGAATAAGGCGCTGGAGCGAATTAAGAATGGTATTATCACTGAGAATCCGACTTTTGTCCAGATCTTAGGTATGTGTCCGACACTGGCAGTTACGACATCGGCAATGAACGGACTTGGAATGGGTCTCAGTACAACGGTTATTCTGATCATGAGTAACCTGATGATCTCGGCGTTGCGGAATATTATACCGAACCGGGTAAGAATTCCGGCATATATTGTAATTGTGGCTTCGTTTGTTACGATCATTGACTTTTTGCTGCAGGCATTTTTGCCGGGACTTTCCGAAAGCCTTGGCGGTTATATAAAGCTGATCGTTGTAAACTGTATTATTCTGGGACGGGCAGAATCCTATGCCTCCAAGAATCCGGTTATTCCTTCTATCTTTGACGGTGTCGGAATGGGCCTTGGATTTACGGTAGGATTGACCGCTATCGGAATTGTAAGAGAGCTGATCGGAGCCGGTTCTGTTTTCGGAATAGCCATTCCGGGCTATCAGCCGATCGGTATCTTTGTGCTTTCACCTGGAGCATTCCTGGTGCTGGCATTCCTGATCGCGTTTTTGAATTATCGGAAGCTGAAGAAGAATAAGAGCGGACAGGCGAGTGATACCGTATGCAGAATGGAAGACTGTATGCACTGCGGAAATACCTCCTGTGGCGGCAGGTTCTTTGATTTTGACGGTGGTGATGATGTCGTAGGACATACGAAGGAAAAGGAGGAAACCAGTCATGAGTGAAGCAACGAAGATTATTCTGATCGCAGTCAGCGCGGCTTTGGTAAATAACGTTGTACTGAGTCAGTTTCTGGGATTATGTCCGTTTTTGGGCGTATCAAAGAATATGAAATCGGCTGCAGGTATGGGCGTTGCGGTTATATTTGTTATCGCGATTTCTTCGGCAGTGGCCAGTCTGATCTATCAGTTTATATTGACCCCTCTGCATATAGAATATCTGCAGACCATTGTATTTATCCTGGTAATTGCAGCTCTGGTGCAGTTTGTGGAAATGTTTTTAAAGAAAGCAATGCCGGCACTGCATAAGACCCTTGGTGTGTATCTTCCATTGATCACCACCAATTGTGCAGTATTAGGTGTTGCATTGAATAATGTAACAGATAACTATAACTTTCTGGAAAGTGTTGTAAATGGTGTCGGTACTGCAGTCGGGTTTACGATCGCCATTGTAATTCTGGCCGGTATCCGGGAAAAAATCGAAGACAATGATATTCCGGCACCGTTTCAGGGAATGCCGATCGTGCTTCTGACAGCAGGACTGATGTCAATCGCATTTATGGGCTTTTCCGGTCTGATCCGGTTATAGGGGGTGCGTAGATATGTCATCAGTAATAGTTGGAATTTTGATTGCAACCTTGGTGGTAGGACTTACCGGTATTATTATTGCGGTACTCTTAAGTATTGCAGGAGAAAAGTTTAAGGTTGAAGTTGATGAGCGGGAAGTGGCTGTCCGGGAAGCACTTCCGGGAAATAACTGCGGTGGCTGCGGATTTCCGGGTTGTGATGGTCTGGCAGCGGCAATCGTAAAAGGAGAAGCGTCTGTATCCGGTTGCCCGGTAGGCGGTGAGGCAGTTGCAAAGGCAATCGCACAGATTATGGGAACAGAGGTTGACGAAGGTGTTCGGATGCGTGCAGTCGTGCAGTGTGCCGGAACCTGTGAGAAGGCAGGAGAGCAGTATGAGTATATAGGACCGAAAAGCTGTCGCCTGGCGCAGAATAATCCGGGTGGTGGCGCCAAGGCCTGCACATTCGGCTGTACCGGATATGGAGACTGTAAGGCAGCCTGTCCGTTCGGGGCTATTGAGATCATTGACGGAATTGCAGTTGTAAATCCGGAAGCGTGTAAGGCATGCGGAAAATGCGTGGCGGCCTGCCCAAAGCATCTGATCACATTGATCCCATATGATTCCACGCAGGTAGTTATGTGTAGTTCCAAGGAGAAAGGTGTTCAGGTGAAAAAGGTATGCCAGGCAGGGTGTATCGGTTGTGGCTTATGTGCCAGAAACTGCCCAGAGGGTGCAATCGAAGTAACGGATAATCTTGCAAGGATCGATTATGAGAAATGTACAAGTTGTGGGACCTGTAAGAGTAAATGCCCGGTAAAGATCATATCATGAGATAGCCGGTTATTGAAACATAAAAGCGTCTGCAGAGATTACTCTGCGGGCGCTTTTTCTTCCATATCTAAGACCATTCGGATAAAGTTAAATGCAATTTCACGCTTTTCATCATCCAGACAGGTCGGAATACATAAATATGGCTGTTCTAACCGGATGCCGGCCTCTTTGGTAAATTCCATACCGGAAATATCAATCGCATAGTAATCGGAATCTTCGACAGGGCCGTCACATTCATATAAGCGGTCTGATACCTGCTCCCAGATATCTTCAGGGAGACCGTGTTTAAGTTCGAGAACATAGCCGTCTACTGCATAATAATCAATAATGGGACTATCACAGATGACGATATGGGTAGAGCCGTGAGAAAATGCAGACATTAATTCTGTATAGTAACTGGAGTTCTGAGTAGTGATGCCCTCGCTGGGATCCAATATACAGCTGGAATCAATATAAAATCTTGCATCATCGGGAACTTCATAATAACCTTTATACATGGATTCTACAATGTCCGAAAAATCTGTGTTTTCACTATCGTTTACCAGAACGAGATCCAAGGCAACCGGGCGGGTGGCAATATATACACGCTGGACGATAAAAATCAGAGCAACAACAGAGGCAGCGATTGCAATAAATTTCCAGGTATAATACATCAGAATGTATTGGACTTTTCTCCAAAAGGAAAGCTCAGCTAGTTTTTCCTTTTCCTGTTTCCATTTATAACGTCTGCGTTCTTTTGGAGACATATCATGCAGTTCCAGTGCATCTTCGGTTTTGACAGCAGTGGATGGGTTATCAGAGGAAAGATTCTGTTCGTTCATAAGTAACTCCTTAATAATAAAAATACAGGATACAAAACATATCCTTACTTATATTGTAACATAAAATATAGAAAAACAAGGAAGAAGAATCTGAAAAAAGTGTGTTTTTTTATAAAATACCGCTGGAAAGATAAAAAGCTTTTCAATGCCTGGGAAATCATGTATACTTATGAACACAGGAAACCTGAATGAAATCCGGCATATTATGATACAAACAGTGTTTGAAGGATACGGTGTTATGAGGTTTTCTGATTTAAAACAACGGGAAGTAATTAACTGTAAGGATTGTAAACGTCTGGGCTTTGTGTCGGACATGGTTTTCGATTCCTGCAGTGGCAGAGTAGAGGCATTGATCGTTCCGGGACCCGGTAAGTTATTTGGCTGCTTCTGCTCCTGTACGGAATATGTGATTCCGTTTTGCCATATTATAAAGATCGGCCCGGATATTGTTCTGGTTGATATTGATCTGGTTACAGCTTCTGAAAAAAAGAAGGAACATATATAAAGGATACGGAGGAAGAAGTATGAAATGTCCATTTTGTGCAGCTGATAATACAAGAGTTATTGATTCCAGACCGGCAGATGAGAATAATTCCATTCGAAGACGGCGGGAGTGTGATGCCTGTGGCAGAAGATTTACTACTTATGAAAAAGTAGAAACGATTCCTTTGATCGTAATTAAAAAGGATAAGAACCGCGAGCCATATAATCGTTCCAAAATAGCATCCGGTATTGTGAAATCCTGTCATAAGCGTCCGGTTTCTGCAGAACAGATCGAACAGTGTCTGGATAATATCGAGACAAAGATATTTAATCTGGAGGCGAAAGAAGTGGAGAGTACGGTAATTGGTGAAATCGTTATGGACGAGATTGAAAAGCTGGATCCGGTTGCCTATGTCCGGTTTGCTTCTGTATATAGAGAGTTTAAGGATGTCGGTACTTTTATGGATGAATTAAAGAAATTACTTGATAAATAAGTATAAAATAAATTTACATATCGATTGACAGAAAATGGTTCTTCGGGTTACAATCTATACGAGGCCTGTTCCGAAGTGAGGAAGGAGCAGTATGTATAGTAGTGTAACAAGTGGAACCATTTCCGGTATTCAGGGATTGATGATCCATGTCGAAGCGGATGTGTCAGACGGCCTGCCGAATTTTCAGATGGTAGGGTATCTGGCTAACGAAATCCGGGAATCCGGAGAACGGATCCGGACCGCCATCCGGAATGCCGGATTTGAATTATATCCCAAACGGGTCGTTATTAATCTGTCGCCTGCCGATGTGCGCAAGGGCGGTTCAGGATTTGATCTTCCGATTGCAATCGCAATGTTGGTTTCCTATGGATATTTATCGCAGAAAAGTATAGAAGGAGCAGTGTTTTTAGGAGAACTTGGACTGGATGGAAGCATTCTGCCTGTCAATGGTGTATTGTCAGTTGCAGATTGCGCCAGACAGTCCGGATTTCGTAAGATGTTTCTTGCAGAAGAGAACCGCCAGGAGGGGGCAATGGTTCATGATCTGCAGGTGTATGGTGTGAAACACTTAAAACAGTTGGTGGAAGTACTGCAGGATGACAGATTGACAGTACCGGAGCCGGGAGAAGAAATTTGCGAGGAGCATGAGGCAGAGTCCTGGGACTTTAGAAATCTGAAAGGCCAGTTGTTAGCGAGAAGGGCATTGGAGATCGCGGCATCTGGGATGCATAATGTACTGATGAGCGGGCCGCCGGGAGCCGGTAAGACCATGGCTGCCAGATGCCTGACGGGGATTCTGCCACCACTGGAGTTCGAGGAGAGTATGGAACTGACGAAGATATACAGTGTACGTGGAATGCTTGGTGATCGGAAGGAGATTATAAGACAGAGACCATTCCGTGCACCGCATCATACGATTACAACAACAGCTCTAATCGGCGGTGGTGTGATTCCGAAACCGGGCGAAGTGAGTCTGGCGCATAACGGTGTGTTGTTCCTGGACGAATTGCCGGAGTTTGGTAAGGGAACAATTGAGGCAATGCGCCAGCCATTAGAAGAGAAATGTGTGGTGATCGGCAGGCTGAATGCGGCTTATCGCTTCCCGGCAAATATTATGCTGGTCGGGGCAATGAACCCTTGTCCGTGTGGCTGCTATCCGGACCGGAATAAATGCAACTGCACAGTGAATCAGATCCGGACATATCAGGGAAAAATCAGCCGGGCAATGCTGGACCGTATGGATATTCTGATGCAGTTACAACCGGTTTCGTTTGAAGCCATGAATGATAAGGCTGTATGTGAAGACAGCCGGACAATCCGTAATAGGGTTGAACGGGTACATCAGCGGCAGCGGGAACGGTATGCAGAGGAAGGCATTCGGTTTAATTCGCAGCTGAGTCCGGAACAGCTGCAGATATTCTGCAGACTGACGTCAGAAGAAGAAGCATTTATGAAGCAGGTCTTTGAACAGAAGCAGTTGAGTGGCAGAGGGTATCATAGATTGTTACGAGTGGCCAGAACGATTGCGGATATGGAGGACTGCGAAGAGCTTCGGCTGGAACATCTGCAGGAAGCAGTGGCATATCGGATTAGTCTGCCCGGAGAGGAGCGTATGATATGAAAGAAAGAGAGACAAAGGAAGTATTTGCGGCGTTCTGGCTGACGCATCTGACAAAGATACCGTTGCTTAAACTGAAACAATGGGTAGAGGCTTGTGGCGGAATGACGGCATTTTATGATGAAGGGTGGAAAAGGTTGAAAGGACTTCTGCCCGAAGAACAGGTCTATATTGAAAAGAAAATAAAGGATCCGGAAATCTATCGCAACTGGGAGCGATTGAAAAGGGGAGAATTCCGGTTCGCATCCCTGAAAGATGCTGATTACCCGCAGGCATTGCGAAAACTGCCGGATGCTCCGTTCGGTCTTTATTGGAAGGGAAAGCTGCCGAATCCGGGACGAAGCTGTGTGGCTATCGTCGGGGCTAGAAAGAGTACAATTTATGGGCAGGAGTTTGCATATGGACTGGCACGGGAGCTGGGTGGAAGTAAGGTTGATGTCATCAGCGGACTAGCAGCCGGAATTGATGCTGCCGGCCACCGGGGATGCATGGATGGGGGAGGAATAACATATGGAGTGCTGGGATGCGGTATAGATCGTATTTATCCCAAAGAGAATATTTCATTATATGAAAAAATGTCAGAGACGGGTGGAGTGGTTTCGGAATACTGTCCGGGAACAGCACCGCTTTCGATTTTGTTTCCGAGAAGAAATCGTATTATCAGTGCACTTTCCGATATGGTGGTTGTAGTAGAGGCGAAGGAACGGAGTGGTTCACTGATCACAGTGGATTTTGCACTGGAGCAGGGAAAGGAAATCGGAGCAGTACCGGGACGTCCCTGTGATCCGCTCAGTCTTGGCTGCAATCGATTGATCCGGCAGGGAGCAAAATGTATTCTTGAGGCAGAGGATGTTCTGGAAGAGCTTTCCGGCATTATAACCGCATCAGAAGCGGTAATCAGACCCATAAAGGTAAAAAAGGATTTAGGTCTTGCACCCAAAGAAAAAATGGTGTATAGTTGTCTGCGTTTAGAACCTAAATTTATTGATGATATATTATGCCAGATTGACCTTCCGGTATGGGAGGGAATTCAGATACTGGCAGAATTGGAAATAAAAGGAATCATTAAGCAGAATCCGCATCAGTATTATTATCGATGTCCTGAATCATGAAAGCAGGACAATATCAGTGATTTGAAAGGGAGTTTTTTATGGCTAAGAATCTGGTTATAGTTGAATCACCTGCAAAAGCAAAGACGATCAAAAAGTTTTTGGGAAGTAATTATGAAGTGATTGCATCCAACGGTCATGTACGGGATTTGCCGAAAAGTCAGATGGGAATCGACATAGAACATGATTTTGAACCAAAGTATATTACAATCCGTGGAAAAGGCGATATTCTTGCAAAATTAAGAAAAGAAGTAAAGAAAGCGGATCATGTATATCTTGCAACGGACCCGGACCGTGAAGGAGAGGCAATTTCATGGCATTTATCCCAGGCACTGAAGCTGGATCCAAGTGAATATAAACGAATCACATTTAATGAAATTACAAAAAATGCGGTAAAAAACTCATTAAAGCAGGCACGTGATATTGATATGAATCTGGTAGATGCACAGCAGGCCAGACGTGTGCTTGATCGTATGGTTGGATACAAGATCAGTCCGATTTTATGGGCAAAAATAAAAAGAGGATTAAGTGCAGGACGTGTACAGTCGGTTGCCTTGCGACTGATTTGTGATCGTGAAAATGAAATTAATGCATTTATTCCGGAAGAATACTGGACACTGGATGTTGCACTGGAGCCGAAAGGAAGTAAGAAAGGATTTATAGCCAGATATGCCGGTGAACTGAAGAATCAGGAACAGCTGCAGGCATTGATGCAGAAGCTGGAACATGCACAGTTTAAAGTTACGGAGCGTAAAGACGGCACCCGGAACGTAAAGGCACCGAATCCATTTACGACCAGTACGCTTCAGCAGGATGCATCGAGAAAGCTGAATTTCTCGACGCAGAAAACGATGCGCCTGGCACAGCAGCTGTATGAAGGTATTGATATCAAAGGACGGGGAACGGTAGGTCTTATTACCTATTTAAGAACAGATTCAATCCGGATTTCAGAAGAAGCGCAGACAGCTGCCGATGCTTATATTTCAGAACATTATGGAAAAGAATATATTGGCACCGACCGACAGCCGGATAAGAAAGGAAAGCGGATACAGGATGCGCATGAGGCTATCCGGCCTACGGATGTAACCCTTTCTCCTGTGATCATAAAGGAAAGCCTTCCGAGAGATTTGTTTCGATTGTATCAGCTGATCTATCAGCGGTTTCTGGCAAGCCAGATGCACGGGGCTGTTTATGAGACTGCTTCACTTAAGCTGGAGGCACAGGGAGAGCATTTTACAGCATCGGCATCACAGCTGAAATTTGATGGTTTTATGTCTGTTTATAAGACAGATGATGAAAAGGAAGCGGTGGCTTCCTTAAAGGGTATAAATACCGATACTGAGCTGACAGTGAAGGACTTAGACAGTAAGCAGCATTTTACCCAGCCACCGGCTCATTTTACAGAAGCATTACTGGTAAAAACATTAGAAGAATTAGGGATAGGAAGACCAAGTACCTATGCACCGACAATTACAACGATCATGAATCGCCGGTATGTTGTAAAAGAACAGAAAAATCTGTATGTCACGGAACTCGGAGAAGCGGTGAACCAGATGATGTTAAAAGCATTTCCGGTAATTGTGGATGTTGAGTTTACTGCCAATATGGAGTCGCTGCTGGATGGAGTGGAAGAAGGAACCATTTCATGGAAAACAATTATAGAGAATTTTTATCCGGATCTGGAAAGTGCGGTAAAGAAGGCAGAGGCAGAGCTGGAGCATGTTAAGATTGAGGATGAAGTTACAGATATCAGCTGTGATCTCTGTGGCAGAAAAATGGTGATCAAATATGGTCCGCATGGAAAATTTCTGGCATGTCCGGGATTTCCGGAATGCCGGAATACCAAACCATATCTGGAACGGATCGGGGTTGTCTGTCCGAAGTGTGGAAAGGATATCGTAATCCGGAAAACAAAGAAGGGACGCCGGTATTATGGATGCGAGAATAATCCGGAGTGTGATTTTATGAGTTGGCAGAGGCCATCAGAGAAGGCATGTCCGAACTGTGGCGGCGTCATGGTAGAAAAAGGGAATAAGCTGGTCTGCATCAATGAGAACTGTGGATATATTATGAATAAATAAAGGGAATTAGCGGATATTGCTGATATTTTGACGTAATTTACTGATTATACTGAATTTTCGGTTGTTATTTCCGAGGGTATGTGTTACAATTTCTTTATGTGTGAGAGCGGTTTTGACATTAAAAAATCAAAAAGTTAGAAGACACTATGGGGAGTGCATATCGGAGGAGATTATGAGTGTACAATTATTAGATAAAACACGAAAAATCAATAAACTATTACACAATAATAATTCTCATAAGGTTGTATTTAATGATATCTGCGAAGTTTTGTCGGATATTATGGCGTCGGATGTTCTTGTAATCAGTAAAAAAGGAAAAGTGCTCGGTATTAAGAACAGAGGCGATATCAACGGAATCCATGAACTGATCGTGGATGAGATCGGCGGTCATATTGATACTATGCTGAATGAACGATTGTTGGGAATTCTATCAACCAAGGAAAATGTGAATCTTGCAACTCTTGGATTTGAGATGGAAGGAGTAGAGCAATATCAGGCATTGATCACACCGATTTATATTGCGGGCGAGAGACTGGGAACAGTCTTTATGTATAGACAGAATCAGCAATATGAGATAGATGATATAATTCTGGGTGAATATGGAACCACTGTTGTAGGTCTGGAAATGATGCGGTCTGTAAATGAAGAAAATGCAGAAGAGAATCGTAAGATCGCAATTGTAAGATCTGCAATCAGTACACTATCATTTTCGGAACTGGAAGCAATTACATATATATTTGATGAATTAGATGGCAATGAAGGTATCCTGGTAGCGAGTAAAATTGCTGACCGGGTAGGAATTACCCGTTCGGTAATCGTAAATGCACTTCGGAAGTTTGAAAGTGCTGGCGTAATAGAGTCACGTTCATCCGGCATGAAGGGAACCTATATCAAGGTTATGAACGATGTTGTATTTGATGAACTGAAGAAATTAAAGAATGAGTGATTCGGATGAATCGGCAGGAAATGGATTTCCATGCATACAAAAGGATTTGTGAGAACTCTCATAAATCCTTTTTGACTTATAAAATAAAGTTTTATTTACATGTTTACATAAGGAGGCGGAATTGTGATCAATTCGAATATATTCAATTATATTAATGTTCTGGATAAAGCAGCAGATGCAGCATATACCAGAAATGATATTTTGGCAAATAATATTGCAAATGATAGCACACCGAATTATAAACGGAAGGATGTACAATTTGAGTCATTGCTTCAGGCATCGCTGGCGGGGGGCGGAAAACTGGATGATAAAGTTGAGCAACTCAATCAGAATCTTGGGGATCTGGAGGGGTTTGTATATACAGATCATTCATCTCTTTCGTATAGACTGGATGGAAATAATGTGGATATTGATCAGGAAGAGGCTTATCTGGCGGAAAATCAAATCCGGTATCAGGCTTTGATCGATCAGATGAATCAGGAATTTTCGAGATATGATGTCGTGTTGAAATCATAATAACGGGGGGATAGATTATGAGTATATTTAGTGGAATGAATGTAAGTGCGACCGGTATGACGGCTCAGCGGTTCCGGATGGATGTTATCTCTGAGAATATTGCGAATGTGAATACGACCAGAGATGAAAATGGGAATGTTTACCGGCGTAAAACAGTTGCGTTCAGTGAAAAAAACGGCTTGAATTTCGGAGATACACTGTATAACAGTCTGAATGTATATAAGCCAAACGGAGTTCGCGTGTCACGGGTTGTAGAGGATCCGTCTGACTTAAAGATGGTCTATGATCCGACCCATCCTGATGCAGATGAGAACGGATATGTCAGTTATCCAAATGTGGATACTGTAACTGAAATGACGAACCTGATTGATGCAAGCCGCGCATATGAAGCGAATGCTACTGCATTTAATGCGGCGAAGACAATTGCGGTCAAAGGTTTGGAATTGTTACAATAACACTTAAGTAAAGGAGACGGATAGAATGGATATTTCGGCAATATCATCCCTGAATGACAGCATTGGAATTTCAGGCGAGAAGAAGCGGCAGGTTACATCCAATAACACAGAGGCGTTTAGTTCCTTATTAAATTCTGCAATCAGCATGTATTCAGAGGCTGATCAATTGCAGAAGAATGCAGAGACAGCAGAGTTGAATTTTGCAATGGGATATTCCAACAATACGCATGATCTGGCTCAGGCACAGAGAAAAGCATCCATTGCATTGCAATATACAGTAAAGGTGACGAATGGATTTCTGGATGCGTATAAAGACATCATGAATATTCAGTTATAGTTAGAAATTCATTCGGGGGAAAAACATGGATAAGGTACTTGACTTTTTTAAGGGACTTCCGGCAAAATTTCTGGAGTTCTGGAACAAATACACAAGCAAACAGAAGACGGTTATCATATCAGTGCTGGCAGCGGTAATTCTTACCCTGGTAGCTTTGATTTGGTTTAGCACGAGGACAAGATATGTAACATTGCAGACGTTTGAAAGTACAGCAGATGCGGCTGCTGCAAAAGGATATCTGGATGACAGTGATACAACATTCAATTACAAATTATCCAATGATGCACTAACATTGATGGTGGATGAAAAACAGGTATCGGAAGCACGTCTGATCCTGGGTGAGAACGGAATTGTATCCGGTGCAACAAAAGAGGATAATTCCTTGTTGTTTGACAATAGTATAACCACGACAGATACCGAGAGGCAGCAAAAAGCCAGAATTACATTACAGAATACACTTGCAACCGACTTAAAAGCGATGGATGGGATCAAGTCTGCGGCAGTAAGGATCAATCTTCCGGATAAGAGTTCCACACTCTTTGATGATGAGAAGGAAGCATCTGCAAGCATCATGCTGACAACAACCAAAGAATTGTCGACAGAGAGCATAGAAGGAATTGCCAATTATACGGCCAATTCACTTGGAAATAAAAACACAGATAATATCCGGATCGTAGACCAGACAGGACAACTGCTTTTTGAAGGCGGGAACGGAACCGGAGGAACAACCGGGACGAATAATAAGATTCGGAATGAAGTATTAAACAGCATTGAGAATAATATTCGTTCGTTATTAGTATCCGGAGTTTATGATGATGCACAGGTAATGGCCAATCTGGATATTCAGTTGGACGAAACAACCATTGAGAAGACAGAATATGACACTTTCCAGGATGGAGCGAATGGACCAAAATCCAATTATTATTTGTATAAAGCACAGAATGTAGATGGTGTCGGCGGTGTGGTCGGAACCGATGCCAATACAGAGGATATCAATAGTTATGAGATTACGGACGGTAATTATGGTAATTCCCAGATTCAGGTAATCCGGGAAGAGTATGACACAGATAAAACCGTAACAACTACAAAGAAGGCGATCGGAGCTGTTGATCCGGCGGATTCTTCTGTTTCAATCATATTGACACAGTATGTGGAATATGACGAAGCAAAGATGAAAGAGCAGGGATTGTTAAACGGAACAACATTTGCGGAGTTCCAGGCACAGAACAGTGATAAAGTGCAGATTGACGTGGATGACAGCATGTATGATATTGTATCAAATGCAACCGGAATTAAGACAAACTCTATTTCCATTATTGCTTATCAGGTACCGCTGTTTTATCCGAAGGAGAAATCACAGGTCGCAGCCTCAAATATATTGCAGATCATACTGGCTATATTAATTGTGGCATTACTGTTATTTGTGGTGATCAAGGGAATGAAGCCTGCAGAAGTAACAGAATTGGAACCGGAATTATCAGTGGAAGCGTTATTGGCAACAACAAAAGAAAATCAGAATCTGGAAGATATTGAATTTAATGAAAAGACGGCAACCAGACAGAGAATTGAGAAATTCGTGGAAGAAAATCCGGAAGCCGTGGCACAGCTTTTGCGGAATTGGTTAAATGATGATGATTGGGAGTGATAAACATGGCAGCAAGTGAAAATAATTTATCCGGTGTCCAGAAAGCGGCAATACTTCTGATTGCGTTAGGTCCGGAAATGTCGGCATCTGTATTCAAGCACTTGAAAGAGGATGAGATAGAACAGTTAACATTAGAGATTGCAAATACCAGAAGTGTTTCATCCTCCCTTAAAAATGAAATTCTGGATGAATTTTATGAAGTATGTCTGGCTCAGCAGTATATAGCAGAGGGCGGTATCGGATATGCCAAGACATTACTTGATAAAGCATTGGGTGAAGACCGGGCACAGGAAGTGATCGGAAGACTGACTGCTTCCTTACAGGTGCGGCCGTTTGAATTTGTGCGAAAAGCAGATGCCAGTCAGCTTTTAAATTTTATTCAGGACGAACATCCACAGACAATTGCGCTGATTCTTTCTTATTTGCCGGCAGCACAGGCTGCGGCTGTTATTGGAGCATTGCCTCCGGAAAAACAGTCGGATGTGGCAAAGAGAATTGCGACCATGGATCGTACATCTCCGGATGTGATCAAGGAAGTGGAAGATATTCTGGAACGGAAGCTGGCATCCTTGGTAAATCAGGACTACACCATTGTTGGCGGTGTTGATTCTATCGTAAATATCCTGAATACGGTTGACCGTGGTACAGAAAAACATATTATGGAGACATTGGAAATCGAAGAACCTGAACTGGCAGATGAAATCCGTCGTAAGATGTTTGTATTTGAAGATATTCTTACACTGGATAACCGGGCAATCCAGACAGTTCTTCGTGAAGTTGATAACAATGAACTGGCAATTGCACTTAAAAATGCAAATGAAGATGTACAGAATGTTATTTTCAGCAACCTGTCATCCCGCCTGGCAGATATGATCCGGGAAGATATGGAATACATGGGTCCTGTTCGTCTGAAGGATGTAGAAGATGCACAGCAGAAGATTGTAAATATTATTCGAAAGCTGGAAGACTCAGGAGATATTGTAATTTCCCGTGGCGGAGGTGACGAAATCATTGTCTAATCTGTATAAAAATGGGTTTGTAGCATTTTCAAAACAGAATACATTGGTGATTGATGCAAACCACAACCGAATCATTCGGCAGATGGAGGAGCAAAAAGAAAAGGAAAACAAGCAGGAGGAGACGGAAGAAGGAGAAACTTCAGAAAATGAAGACTTCCGCTCCTTTGAAATTGAAAATATTGATATGACAAATGTCCGTGAACAGGCGAATGCGGTTTTTGAAAATGCAAGAGAAGCGGCAGAGAAGATTCTGGAAGAAGCCAGGGCAGAGGCACTGATGCTGAAAGAAGAAGAAAAGCAGAATGGGCATGAAGAGGGATATCAAAAAGGCATGGAAGAAGCGCAGAAACAGCTGGAAGCACAGGAAGCAGAACAACTGGATCATTTTGAAAGGATGAAACAATCATTAGAAGATGATTATGCAAAGCAGATACAGACGATTGAACCGATGCTGGTAGATGTTATCTGTAAGCTTCTTCATAAAATAACCGGAGTGATGGTTTCGGATTATCATGATGTCCTGGTACATATCATCGATAATGCGGTGAAGGATGTCGAAGGCAGCAACCGGTTGGCAATTAAAGTATCGGAAGATGATTATGCGGATGTTTACAGCCGGTTTGACTTTCTGAAACAACAGATGGAGTCTAATACGGAGCTGGAGCTGATTGCAGATCCCAAGCTGCAGAAACTGGAATGCCTGATTGAGACTGATACGGGGATTATTAATTGCGGACTGGATGAGCAGCTGGATAATCTTGTGAAAGATTTGAAACTGTTGTCAATTACTTGATATCAGGAGATTATATGATTGATATTACAAAATATGAGGAACTGCTTTCAAAATCTTTTTCAAAAGAATTAGGAAGAGTGACAAAAGTAGTAGGACTTACAATTGAATCGGCCGGACCGTCGGCGAAGCTGAATGATCTGTGTATTATAACATCAAAAGACGGGAACCAGCGGGTCACGGCAGAGGTGGTAGGGTTTAATGATAATCGGATTCTGCTCATGCCGTTCCGGTCTGTTGTCGGAATCGGAATCGGAGCAACTGTGGAAAATACAGGAAATCCGTTTCAGGTCTATGTAGGTCCGGAGCTGCTGGGGCAGGTATTAGATGGTCTGGGACAGCCGTTGAATGGAGAAGCACTCGTGCTTCCCGAAACGTATCCGGTAGAGGCTGAGCCACCGGATCCGATGAAGAGAAAGATTATATCTGAGATCCTTCCGCTTGGGGTAAAAGCAGTAGATGGATTACTTACAATCGGAAAAGGGCAGAGAATCGGTATTTTTGCAGGAAGCGGTGTAGGAAAAAGTACATTGCTTGGAATGTTTGCCAGAAATACAAAGGCAGATATCAATGTAATTGCTTTAATTGGAGAACGAGGAAGAGAAGTAGGGGAATTTATTGAACGGGATCTCGGAGAAGAAGGCATGCAACGATCTGTTTTGGTGGTGGCAACTTCTGATAAACCGGCATTGATCCGGAATAAAGCTGCGAAAACGGCAACTGCGATTGCTGAGTATTTCAGAGATCAGGGGAGAGATGTACTGTTAATGATGGATTCCTTAACACGATTTTCAATGGCGCAGAGGGAGATTGGACTTGCATCCGGAGAACCTCCGGTAACCAGGGGATATCCACCGAGCGTATATTCGGAAATGCCGAAACTGCTGGAACGGGCAGGAAATACAGAAAAAGGTTCTATTACCGGCTTATATACGGTTTTGGTTGATGGAGATGATTTTAACGAGCCAATCACAGATACTGCACGTGGGATTCTGGACGGACATATTGTACTATCCAGAAAGCTGGGACATAAGAATCATTATCCTGCAATTGATGTACTGCAAAGTATTTCAAGATGTATGAGTCAGATTGCGTCCAAGGAACATAAACAGGCGGCATCAAAACTAAAGAATGTGCTTGCGACTTATCAGGAGGCGGAAGATCTGATTAATATCGGTGCATATCGGGCCGGTTCTAATTCGGAAATTGATTATGCAATCTCCAAGATCAATCAGGTGAATGAGTTTTTGATCCAGGATGTTGACAGCCGGTATCTTCTGGAAGACGAACTGAAGCAAATGGAACAGATTTTTGAGGCACCGGAGACTGTACAGTAGAAAGAAAGCGGGTTAAATGGCAAAATTTCAATATCGTATGCAGAGCATATTGGATATCAAGTATAAATTGGAGGAACAGGCGAAACAGGAATTTTCGGCAGCACAGATCCGGTATCAGGAGGAGACAGAGCGTCTGGAGACCTTGCGGAAGAGGAAAGAAGCATATCTTTCGGAAATGCGTACATATGCGGAGAATCGGTTGAATGTGCCGGAATTGGAACGATGTAATCAGGCGGTTGCGATCATGGAAGAAAAGATAAAGGCGCAGAAAGAGGTCGTGTTCCGGGCAATGGCAGAGGCAGATAAAGCCAGGCAGAAACTGAATCAGTGTATGCAAGAACGGAAAACGCATGAAAAGCTGAGAGAACATCAATTTGAAGAATTTCTGCAGGGGGTGAATGCAGAAGAACGAAAAGAAATCGACGAACTGGTAAGCTACCGTTACAGCCGGTCGGAGGAAGGAGACTAGATCATGGCAAAAGGAAAAAATGATGAGGAGAAGGCAGGAGGAAAGCTGCTGTCAGCTGTTCTCATTTTTATGATTATCATAGTGTGGCTGGCGGCTATGGTGATTCTGATTAAATTGGATGTAGGTCATTTCGGAAGCAGGATTTTGCGTCCGGTTCTGAAAGATGTGCCGGTGATCAATATGATCCTGCCGGCGGCATCGGATGATGAGGCAGCCAATGAAACATCGTTGCCGTATAAAAATCTGGCAGAGGCATTGGCACAGATAGATGCTTTGAATGCAACTGTGGCTGCAGATCAGGAAAAAATACAGAGCATGACAGAACAGATTCAGGAAAAAGATAATGAAATTGTGCGTCTGAAAGGGTTTGAAGATGATCAGGAGAGATTTGTACAATTAAAAAATGAATTTTATGACGAAGTAGTCTATGGAAATTCGGCACCGGATGCCGATACATATATTAAGTGGTATGAGTCGATAGATCCGGATGCCGCAGAAGAAATATATCGTCAGGTAGTGGCACAGCAGGAAGCAAGTTCAGAGATTAAAGATCTGGCTACTACTTATGCGGAAATGGAGCCGGCTTCGGCTGCAAAAATCCTTGAAACAATGAAAGGAGATCTGGATACCGTAACAAAGATCATGCAGGAAATGGCATCTTCTGACAGAGCAGAAATCATGGCAGAGATGGATCCGGATTTTGCGGCGAACATAACCAAAAAGCTCATGCCATAAGAATGATTCTTATATGCTTATGCATATTAGAATAAATAGAATATAGGAAAGGAGGAACATGGATGACAACACAGAGTGCAGGTGGTTTAAACCTGATAGGAAACCTGCTTGCGGCTCAGCCTGTACGAAGCCAGATGACAGATATGTCAGAATCTTTTCAATCCTATGTGGAAGCAAGCGGAAAAACACAGAAGGGTTATAAAGACGGACAGAGAGTGTCTGCAACCACCGGACAGAAGGATATTTCACACCGGGATGCATATGCGGCCGGATATCCGGATGGTGAACGTTGTGAAACAACCATCAGAGATAAACAGGTGGCCGGGACACAGATGCCGGAAGGTGTATCAGCAGGAGATGGTATTTCAAAGGAACAACTGAAAGAATTCATATCTGAAATGCGGGATACATTAAAGAAAAGCCTGAATCTGGATGATGAACAGCTGGATGATTTGCTGGCTCAGCTGAACCTGAATGTATTGCAGCTCCTGCAGCCGGAGAATCTTCAGAACCTTTTGCTGACGGCAGCCGGAAAAGAACCATTGGATCTGGTTACGGACAGTTCACTGGCAGACTTGTTACAGAATATGCAGCAATCGTTAGATGTGCTTGCAGGTAAACTGGAAATCAACGCACAGGATATGGATTCGGAGCAGATGACAGAACTGCTGAAACAGCTTTCTGAATCGGACGGAGAAAACGGTGTATGGGCACTCAAGGCGGATGAGGCTGTAGACGGCGAAAACCATACAACACCGGAGATGAAAGAACCGGCAGCGCAGAAGAATGATTTGCCGGAGCTTAAGAATCAGACAGAAGAATATACGGTTCATGAGGAAAATACCGGAATTGATGTGACTGTGAAAACCCAGGCTGAAACTGAAGAATCGGGAACCGGACGTGGAGAAAATTTCCAACAGGAGATAGCAGGCGGAATTGTAAACCGGTTATCACAGGCGGTTCAGGATACGGAATCGATACCGGCGGCTTTTCAGGCAGATGTACAGCAGACAGAGATATTGCAGCAACTGGTAGAGCGCATTCGTGTATTTCAGGGGAATGACGTTCAGAAAATGGAAGTTCAGCTGTATCCGGAACATCTGGGTAAGGTGCAGATACAGGTGGCAATGAAAAGTGGAGTGATGACAGCACAGATCACGGCGGAAACTGAGATTGCAAAGCGTGCGATTGAAAGTCAGCTGGTACAGCTGAAAGAAAACTTTGAACAGCAGAACCTGAAGGTGGACGCAGTTGAAGTCAGCGTGGCAACATCCGGTTTTCAGAGTGAACAGGAACGTCAGGATGGAATGAATAAGCAGGAAGAAAAGACGACAGTCCGGAGACGGGGATTGCGTGGAATGAACCTTGAGGAAGAAGAACCGGAAGAGGAAGCGGAAACTGAAGTGCTGAAAGCACAGGGAGCCAGTGTAGAATTTCGGGCATAACAGAAAGGAGGAATAAAATGGCAGTAAGTGGAATCGATACAACAGCAGCGGCAGCGTTGACCCAAAAGACAACCAATACGACAAGCAATGCATTGGATAAAGATGCGTTTTTACAGCTTCTGGTGACCCAGATGCAGTATCAGGATCCGTTAGCACCAACAGATAATACGGAATATATGTCTCAGCTGGCACAATTTTCGGAAATGGAAGCAATGAATAATCTGAATACTTCCTATGAAAATTCACAGGCACTGGGACTGGTAGGTCAGTATGTTCTGCTAAATACAAAGGATGCATCCGGTAATCCGAAACAGGTTGGCGGACTTGTACAATATGTGACAATCAGTAACAATCAGGCATTGCTTCGCGTGAATGATGAATATTATACAATGGACGAGTTAGATTCGGTAGTGGATTACGACTATATCCAGTATCTGAATAAGAAGGCACAGGAAACGGCCGGCGAGACAACCGATGATACGGATAAGAAGGATGAAACAAATACTGACAACAAGACTCAGGAAAAGGAGTGAAGCTGAATGAACCAGATTGGAAATCAGATTTATTCCATGGATCAGATTGCGGGAGAGTATCTGAAGACAAAGAAATCATCCGCGAATGCTTCGGTGCAGAAGGCGGAGACGTCCTTTCAGGATATTCTGCAGCAGAAAAAACTGGGACTGGAATCAACATTGCAGACCGGGCAATCGGTCACATTTTCCAAGCATGCGAATGAACGGCTGAATCTTCGTAACATACACCTGACGGATATGCAGATGCAGAGACTGAATCAGGGTGTTGAGCAGGCGAGAGGACGGAATATTAACGAGTCACTGGTAATGCTGGATGATTTGGCATTTATCGTGAATGTCAGAAACAATACGGTGGTAACTGCATTAGATCAGAGCGGAGAAGCCGGACATGTATTTACAAATATTGATGGAGCTGTAATTATTTAGCCGGACCGAAAAGGGAGCTATAGAATTCCTGACTGACAGACGGAATTCGTTACAGACAGAATAAGGAGGTCATGTAATATGATGCGATCATTGTATTCTGGAGTGGCAGGACTTAAGACACACCAGACCAGAATGGATGTTATAGGTAATAATATTGCAAACGTTAACACAGTTGGATTTAAGGGGAGCTCTGTGCAGTTTATGGATGTACTGTATCAGACAACCCAGCGCGCAACGGGATCAAATGCGGCGAATGGTGCCGGTGGTACCAATGCCAAGCAGATTGGTCTTGGAACAACAACCGCTACGATCACAAAAGACTTATCGGGAACCGGTTCTGCAGAAACTACAAATAATCCATACGACCTGATGCTGAACAGCGACGCATTCTTTATCGTAAGCCGTGGCAATATGAATTATTTTACCAAAGTAGGATCATTTAAGACAGATAATGCCGGGTATCTGGTTACCGGTAACGGTGAAATGGTTATGGGCTGGCAGGTGGATCCGGACGATCCTTCAAAAGTCCGGAAGGATACCGTGTCACCATTGCAGATTGAGTCTGCGGCAAATCAGTATTCAGAGCCACAGGCAACTACAGATGTATATATTTCCGGAAATATTGATAAGACAGATGAAGTGTTCAAGGATGGCGGCTCACGAGTGATGAATGTAACCATTTATGACGAGAAAGGTTACAGCTATAATGTCAAACTGAACCTGAAGCAGAATAATACAGCAGATAAGAATACATATACCGTCAGTGTAGAAAGCATTACAGACAGCAATAATAAGCCGATTAATGCGACTTACAGTCTGAGCGGAGATCAGCTGGTATTTGATAAGGATACCGGTGCATTTAAGAGCGTTGGCGGAGGTAATGCAATCTCGCTGACAATTAATGATAATGCATTCTCAAAGATCAACATGGACTTCAGTACCGCAACGATGTATGCAACCAGTGCGACTTCAACCATTAAAGCAAATCGCGGTGACTTAAGTGGATTGGGCGGAGGCCGTAAGGTTGGTAAGCTGAATGAAGTGAGCATCAATACGGATGGTAAAATCTATGGTGTATATGATAACGGAGAAGAGAAGCTGCTCGGACAGATCGCAGTAGCAAAATTTACCAATCCGGCAGGTTTGGAGGCAATTGGTAACAACTTGTACCAGACAACCCAGAACTCAGGTGATTTTGATGGAATCGGTCAGGAGGTTACAGAAGGCGGCGGAACCATGTCTCAGGGCGTTCTTGAAATGTCCGATGTAGATCTGTCTACCGAATTTACGGATATGATCGTAACGCAGAGAGGCTTCCAGGCTAATTCCAGAATTATTACAACCTCTGATACTATGCTGGAAGAATTGATCAATCTGAAACGATAATTTATAAAAGAAACGTCGAAACCGGTCGGATAGAAATATCTGACCGGTTTTTTTAGTTTGAAATCCCCGGAAATGTAAAAAAGGGATGGCGAAAAGTTAAAGATTGTAGTAGAATATACATAATGTAATTGTCTTAGGGAAAGGAGTAAGTACAGATGATTGAATTAACACGCTTTAATGATACACAGTTTACATTAAATGCAGACATTATAGAGACTGTAGAAGAGACTCCGGATACAGTGATTACATTGACAACCGGGAGAAAAGTCATTGTAAAAGAGAGCAGACAGGAAGTGGCACATTTAGTAAAAATATATAAAAATGAAATCTTTACCGGTAAGAATCTGGGATAAAGTGTGAGGTGGCAGCGTTGGATATAGCAAGTATTATTGGTTTGATCATGTGTGGTATTCTGATTGTGTTCGGTATTACATATGACCATGGGACATTTATATTTTCAAAATTACAGAATTTCTTTGATATTCCATCTATTATCATAACGATCGGTGGTACATTTTCGTGTGTACTGGCATCGAATTCCATGAAGGATTTTATAAGTGGTATCAAGTCTTTTTCGTTGGCGCTGAAAGTGCCGAGATTTGATGAAGCGGCAATTATCCGACAGATTATTGACCTGTCAAATATTGCCAGAAAAGAAGGGCTTTTGGCCTTGGAGGAATCTGCCAACTCTTTGGAAGATGAATTTATGAAGAAGGGTATTCTTCTGATTGTGGATGGTACGGATCCGGAACTGGTGCGTAATATTCTGGAGACAGAGTTGGTCAATATCGATTCCAGACATAAGCGATTGATTTCATTCTGGAAGAACATTGCAGCTATGGGACCTGCATGGGGTATGATCGGTACCCTGATCGGTTTGATCAATATGTTGAAGAATATGTCCGATCCGGATACGATCGGACCGAATATGTCGGTTGCATTGGTAACAACCCTGTACGGTTCTATGCTCGCAAACTGGATATCAACGCCGATAGCAACCAAGCTTTCGACGAACAATGATATAGAAATCATGATGAAAGAAGTTATGATCGAAGGATTATTATCAATTCAGGCGGGAGAAAATCCACGTGTAATTGAAGAGAAATTAAAGTCCTTCCTTTCTCCGACAAAGAGAAATGAAATGGCAGAGGGAGTGGGTGAAAATTAATGGCAAAGTTAAGACAGGAAGAGCCGGATGAGGGGTTGCCGGCATGGATGTCTACCTTTAGTGATTTAATGAATCTTTTATTATGCTTTTTTGTTTTGCTGTTTGCCAGTTCTACCATGGATGAAGGAAAAATTCAGCAGATAGCGGCTTCATTTCAGAATGTGTCATTTTCGATATTTAATCAGACATCACAGATGCTTCAGAATGGTGAGATGGTAAGTGGTGGAGTTACACAGCTGGAAGGTGTGCGGTCACTCATGGAAGAAGTGGGAAAAGCAGTTGACAGCACGGATGGAGATGATTCAAAAGCAAATGAGGATAGTGAAGGGAAAAATCCGGAATCTACAGAGGCAGGACAACCATCGGATGCGGAAACCACAGAACAGGGCAATATGACGCTTGATCAGTTGCAGAACCAGATGGAGGAAGCCGGTCTGGAGCAATCTAAGGAGATGTATCAGGAGATTTCTACGGCACTGGAGAGTTACACCATTGATGAACGTGTGCAGATGGATTATAATTATCAATATGTGGAACTGGATATGAACGGTGCCTTGCTGTTTGATACCGGTAAAGCGGAGCTGAAAGAGGATTCCTATGCATTTATGCAGAAAATAGGCAGTGTTCTGGAAACATACAAAGACAGTATTATTGAGATAGAAGGGCACACGGATAATGTTCCGATTCATAATTCAAAATACGAGAGCAACCGATATTTGTCAACAGCGCGGGCAACGAATGTATATGAGTATCTGATGGAACATTCCAATCTGGTGGATGCAAATATGAAAGTTGCTGGATACGGAGAAAGTCATCCGGCAGCATCCAATGACACACCGGAAGGAAGAGCCCGTAACCGTCGGGTTGTAATTAAAATATATAATCAGTTGAGTTCGTCGCAGGAGTAAGGAGAGTTATTATATGAGAAAGAATTTGATCAGTGTTATTATATTAGCACTATGTATTGTGAACCTGATATTGAATGCATTGATGGTGTTTGTGTTTGTACCGTCAGCTAAGAAAACAGATAATCTGGTGACAGAGATTGCATCAATCCTGAATCTGGAACTGCAGAAGGACGGAACCGAGGATACTCAGAGAGCCGATGTAGACATTAAAAATGCGCAGAATTATACACTTTCTGAAGCAACAACGATCAATCTTAAAAACGATGGCTCCGGAACAAATCATTATGCAATGATCGGGATATCTATTTCTATGAACGGAAAAGCAAAAGATTATAAGGATGTCAGTACGAAGCTGGCAGAAACAGAGAGTTGGGTATATGATGTGACGAGGAGTGTTGTTCAGGAATATACATATGCAGAGATAAATGATGCAGAGATTCAGAAGCTTGTAAAGCAGGAAATCACCAAAGGCTTGCAGGATAAATATCAGACGGACTGCATTTATGATGTGAACTTTAGCCAGTTCAATACGCAGTAGTTATGAAACATGATATTGAGACCGCCAAGGAGGTGAGCAGGCGTGGGTGAAGTCCTCTCACAAAATGAGATAGATAATCTTCTGAAACAGTTAAGTTCGGGAGAGTTGGATGTAGATGAATATATTGATAAACCATCCCAGAAGATAAAGGATTATGATTTTGCCAGACCGGCAAAATTTTCAAAAGAGCATCTGAGAACTCTGGAAATTATATTTGAACATTTCTGCAGATTGGTATCCACGAATCTGCCGGCATATCTTCGAAAAAATGTCCAGATGGAGGTTGTAAATTCGGAAGCAGTTACCTACTCTGAATTTACAAATGCATTGTCTAACCCTGTATTATTGGGAATTGTAAATTTTGAACCATTAAAGGGCAATATAGTGATAGAGCTTGCATCGAATCTTGGATATAGCATTGTAGATCGAATGCTCGGTGGAACCGGAGAACCGCTGGAAAAAGTCCGGGATTATTCGGAAATCGAGCTGAGTATCCTGGAAAGAATATTTACAATCTGTATAAATCTTTTACGGGAACCATGGAAAAATGTAGTAGAGATTGAACCAAGGCTGGAACGGATCGAAACAAACTCACAGTTTGCACAGATCATATCACCAAGTGAAATGATCGCGATCGTTACGATAAATATGAAAATCGGTGATGTGGTGGGTCTGATGAATATCTGTCTTCCGTTTATAACATTGGAAGATGTGATGGACAAGTTAAATACAAAGTATTGGTATTCTACGATGCAGACCAGTGATGACGGAAGATATGTGGATGTGATTGAAACAGCAATTTCAAAAGCACAGATTCCGGTCCGCGCAGTATTGGGAAACAGCACAATATCCGTAAATGATTTTGTAAATCTGCAAAAAGGTGATATAATTAAAATCAACCGTCAGTATGAGGCTGAGTTAGATGTATATGTTGGTAATATGTTGAAATTTAAAGCTTTGCCCGGTTCTTCTTCAGAGAACTATGCGGTAAAGATTACGAAAGTTATAAGAGAGGAGTAAAGTATGGACGGTATGTTATCGCAAGAAGAAATAAATGCTTTGCTGGGTGGATTATCCGGAGATACAGATATACCTTCAAATACTGGAGAAACTGTAGAACTGTCTCCGGAAGAGAAGGATGTGTTAGGAGAAATTTCCAACATCTGTATGGGAACAGCAGCGACAACTTTATATTCTCTTGTTAATCAAAGAGTTTCAATCAGTACCCCGAAGGTTATGGTCTGTACGTGGGAAGAATTGTCAAAAGAATACTCCAGACCGTGTGTTTTTATCAATATAGATTACGTGGACGGAGTAAAGGGAAACAACCTGTTAATCTTAATGGAGAATGATGTTAAGATCATTACGGATCTTATGATGGGTGGTGATGGAACTAATCTCGTAGATCAGCTGACGGATCTGCATCTGAGTGCAATCTGTGAAGCAATGAATCAGATGATGGGATCAGCCGCAACTTCTATGTCATCCATGCTGAATCGGAAGATTGATATCAGTCCACCGGAAGCAGAGCTGACAACACTGGGATCTGAAGGCTCCGGGAAAGTGGAAGAACGACTGAAGGGCAAGAGCTTTGTAAAGGTCTCTTTGAAAATGGAAATTGGAGATTTGGTAGATTCCAATATCATGCAGTTATACCCGATAGATTTTGCAAAAGAATTATATCAGGTATTCACATCCAGTCTTAGCAAGAAAGAGACACCGGCATCGCAGTCGCAACCGGGACCGGCACAGCCGCAGATGCAGCCGCAGCCGCAACCGCAGGCTATGCCACAAGCAGCTCCGGCTATGGCACAACCGCAGATGCCATATGGACAGATGCCATATGGGCAGGCTGCATATGGATATGCAACTCCGATGCAGGATGTAAATGTTCAGCCGGTTCAGTTCCAAAGCTTTGCTCCGGGTATTAATCCGGCTGCCCAGCAGGAAAACATTGACCTGATCATGGATGTTCCACTGGAGGTTACAGTCGAACTTGGAAGAACTAAAAAATCAATAAAGGAGATTCTGGAATTTGCTCCGGGAACAATTGTTGAACTGGATAAAATTGCCGGAGAACCGATTGATATATTAGTAAATGGTAAAATGGTTGCCAAAGGTGAGGTAGTAGTTATAGAGGAAAGCTTTGGTGTCCGGATTACAGATATAGTGAAGTCAAAAATGAACGAGTAGTGAAGAGGAGATAAACAATGGCGAAAAATATTTTGATTTGTGATGATGCAGCATTTATGCGGATGATGATTAAAGACATTCTTACCAAGAACGGCTATAATGTTGTAGGTGAGGCTGAAAACGGATTGAAGGCAGTTGAAAAATATCAGGAGACTAAGCCGGATCTTGTTCTGATGGATATTACCATGCCGGAGATGGATGGTATACAGGCATTAAAGAAGATTAAACAGGCCGATCCGAATGCCAGCGTTGTTATGTGCTCGGCTATGGGTCAGCAGGCTATGGTTATTGAGTCAATTCAGTCCGGAGCCAGAGATTTTATCGTAAAACCATTTCAGCCGGATCGGGTACTGGAAGCTGTAAAGAAAGCAGTTGAGTAGGATGCTAACGATATTACTTAGCAAATCAGGTCCCCTGGAGGGAATCATTCAGTTGGTTGTTGTTCTGATCATGTTTCTGTTCGTGCTTGCACTGGCTTATTTAACGGCCAGGCTGGCAGGACGGTTTCAGAGTAATGTTCAGAGCCGCAGTAATATGCGGATTATGGAGACAATGCGGATTGGCAACAATAAGTATATACAGATTGTAAAAATTGCAGATCATTATATTGCAATTGCAGTCGGAAAAGATACCGTTACATTTTTGACGGAACTGGATGAGAATGAGTTGAATCTAGAAGCTATGGCTAATATAGATAAAGGAAGTTTTAAAGATATTTTGTCACAGTTTCAAAAGAAGAAGGATGAAAATGACACAGATGAAACAAGAGACACTTCGAATGACGATTAAAACATGTCTGGCAGTGTTTGCTGTGGTGTTCGTTATTTTACTGACTTGTAATCAGCGGACAATGGCAACAGAAGTAACAACAAGCACAACTGAGTCTATTGGAACAGAGGATGCTACACAGCCATTAAATCTGAGCCTGACTATGGACACCGGTAATGATGAAGGTGCATTATCCGGAACTTTGCAAATGTTGTTGGTTATAACCGTAATTTCATTAGCTCCATCAATTCTTGTTATGATGACCTCCTTTACGCGCATTATTGTAGTATTGCATTTTGTAAGGACGGCTTTGGGGTTGACTTCGACACCTCCTAACAATGTACTGATAGGGCTTTCCTTGTTTTTAACGCTTTTTATTATGTCACCGGTATTTACTAAGATTAATTCGGAGGCATTACAGCCGTTATCAGAAGGAGAATTGACACAGGAAGAAGCGCTAGAGGCAGCTATGAATCCATTGCGGGATTTCATGATCAATCAGACAAGGGAACAGGATGTACAGTTGTTTTTGGATATTGCAAATATAGATTCTGTGAATGATTGGGATGATGTGCCGACGACAGTAATTATACCGGCATTTATTATCAGTGAATTAAGGGCGGCATTTATTATTGGATTCTTAATTTATATACCATTTATTATTATTGATATGGTCGTAGCATCAACGTTGATGTCAATGGGTATGATGATGCTGCCGCCGACTACAATATCTATGCCATTTAAAATTCTGCTTTTTATTATGGCTGATGGATGGAATCTGATCATAGGACAGCTGGTTCAGTCCTTTGTGCTCTGAGTATAGGAAAAGAGGTTATATAAAGTATGACAGCTGATATAGTAGTAGACATTGCAAGAGAGGCTCTTTGGTTTATTATAAAATGTTCGGCACCAATGCTGCTGGTATCCTTAATGATCGGTTTGTTGGTCAGTATATTCCAGACAGTTACGTCCATTCAGGAACAGACACTGACTTTTGTGCCTAAAATGCTTGGGATATTTCTGACATTAATGATATGTGGGGGCTGGATTTTGAATAACTTAGTTGCCTTTACAAAAGAATTATTTGGTTTGTTTTCCACCTATGTAAATATGTGAGGTAAGGCATGCTTTCAACCAATTTTTCTATTTACCATTTGGAGTATTATCTGCTTATTTTTGCAAGGATTGCAGGAGTGGTCAGTCTTGCTCCGATATATGGGACGAAAGGAGTTCCACGTAAAGTCCGGATTGGATTTGGGTTATGTGTGGCACTGATCGTGGCATCAGTAACAGAATACACACCATTAAATTATACTACTTTATTCGGATTTACATTGTTATTGCTGAAAGAATTAGTAATGGGATTGTCAATTGGCCTGGCATCATCATTGTGTATGACGATTATTAATCTGAGCGGTATGTTTATAGACCGGGAAATCGGTCTGACTATGGTGACAGAGTTTGATCCGACCATGAATGCAACCAGTACGATCTCAGCTGATTTTTATAATTATTTTGTATTAGTGGTAATGTTATGTTCCAATATGCATTATTTCATAATATCGGCAGTGTGCGATTCGTTTCGGGTAGTTCCGGTAGGCGGAGCGGTTTTTCGGGGAGATGCGGCATATGAGGTTGCCTTAACATTCATACAACAGTATTTTGTGATCGCATTCCGGATTGCACTTCCAATCTTTATTACAATCATGTTATGTAATATTATTCTCGGAATATTGGCCAAAACGGCACCACAGATGAATATGTTTGCAGTTGGTATCGAGTTAAAACTGCTGCTTGGCTTAATGGTTATGGTGGCAACTGTGATGTTTATTCCGAACATCACGGAATATGTATATGATATTACAACGGATGTTGTCAGAAGCCTGATCCGGACAATGTACTGATATGAGGTTGCAGGATGGTATTAGAATATAATCTTCAGTTTTTTGCTAAGGAAGGACCGGGCGGAGAGAAAACCGAAGAGGCTACGCCAAAAAAAATTGAAGAATCCAGAAAAGAAGGTACCGTTGCCAAGAGTAAGGAATTGGTAAACGCAGTCGGTATTTTGGCACTGTTTTTGATTTTGAAGTTTGGTGTCAGGTCTTATGGTGTCCGTCTGGTTGAAATATTTGATAAATATTGGAAAATGTTGGATTGGAATCTGTTGGATCAGTTTGATGTTCCAAAGGTAATGAGTCTGCTGAATGAGATTGCCAAGGATACACTGATGATTTCGGCACCATTTCTGATCGGTGGATTTGTTGTTGCATTTCTGGTGACTAAGATGCAGTTCAAATGGAAGGTTACAGCCAAACCGATGCAGCCGAAATTCAGTAAGATCAATCCCATCAGTGGGTTTAAACGGATGTTTTCATCCAGAGCATTGTTTGAGTTGTTAAAAGCAGTTGTACAGATCCTGCTGATTGCATATGTGGCCTATTCCGTATTAAAATCCAATATGAATGATCTGTATCTGCTGTATGACATAACTATACAGCAGGCGCTGGCCTTAATGATGGACATCATATGGACGCTGGGAATTCGGATCACAATGGTAATGCTGGTGATAGGGATCGTTGATTATATGTATCAGCGGTATAAATATAAACAGGATCTGAAGATGACCAAACAGGAAGTCAAGGACGAGTTTAAAAACACAGAAGGAGATCCGCAGATCAAAGGTCAGCAGAAACAGAAAATGCGACAGGCATCTCAGCGTAGAATGATGGCAAGTGTTCCGGAAGCCGATGTGGTAATTACCAATCCGACGCATTTTGCAGTAGCATTAAAATATGATGCGGAACAACATTCTGCTCCGGTTGTGACAGCAAAAGGTACCGATTTTCTCGCAAACAAGATTAAAGAAACTGCAAGGGACCATGGAGTAGAAATTGTAGAAAATAAGGCATTGGCACGAATGTTATATTATAATGTGGATGTAGATAAGGAAATTCCGCCGGAGTTATATAAAGCAGTTGCTGACATTCTGGCATATGTATACAGCCTGAAAAAGGCAGGATAGGAAGCAGGAGGTAAAGGATGAAAAACGTGAAATTTAGCAGTAGTATTTTCCTGGGAATATACTTACTGGCTGCTGTTATTTTCATGATCGTACCATTGACCTCCGGGTTGCTGGATGTATTGATTACATTTAACCTGTCCATTGCGATGATTATATTATTTAATTGTATATTTGCGAAGGAAACATTATCCATGTCCAGTTTCCCGACAATCCTGCTTTTTACCACAGTATTTCGAATTGCACTGAATATTTCATCGACAAAACTGATCTTGCTGACCGGTAATCCGGGTAATGTAGTTACAACCTTTGGACAGTTTGTAGGCGGCGGTAATCTGGTAGTAGGAGCAATCATTTTTATTGTTCTGATCATTGTGCAGATGCTGGTGATCAATAAAGGTTCGGAACGTGTTTCAGAAGTGACTGCCAGATTTACGCTGGATGCAATGCCGGGTAAACAGATGGCAATTGATGCGGATTTAAGTACTGGTGCGATTTCTGATAAAGAGGCAATAGAACGGCGGCAGAAGATACAGGCAGAATCATCATTCTTTGGCTCGATGGATGGTGCAACCAAGTATGTAAAGGGAGATGCCATTGCCGGTCTGATCATTACCGGTATTAACTTTGTGGGTGGACTTCTGACCGGCATGCTGATGCAGGGAATGTCATTTCAGGAGGCAATTTCCAAATATACGATTCTGACAATCGGTGATGGTCTGGTATCCCAGATCCCTTCTCTGATGATTTCTCTGGCAACCGGAGTGATCGTAACGAAGGCATCCAGGGAAGCAGAAATCGGAGACATAGTATTCAATGAATTGTTTCAGTCAAGCAGAGTCATGTATGTGGTTGGCGGAGCCCTTATTTTTCTTGGTTTGTTTACTCCGTTAAATCCGGTTATTTATGTCGGTTTTGGTCTGGCACTGGTAGTGCTTGGCAGAGTTCTGACTACCAGAAAAGAGACAAAAGAAATCGAAGAAGAAGTTGCGGAAGAAGAGGTTGAAGCAGACCAGATACGCAGGCATGAGAATGTAAATACCTTGTTACAGGTAGATCCGATTGAACTGGAATTCGGTTATGGAATCATACCACTGGCGGATGTAAACCAGGGAGGTGACTTGCTGGATCGGGTTGTCATGATCCGGCGGCAGATTGCACTGGAGCTTGGAGCAGTTGTACCAATTATCCGGCTGCGTGATAATATACAGCTGAATCCGAATCAGTATGTGATTAAAATTAAAGGAATCCAGGTGAGCGAAGGAGAAATCTTATTTGATCATTATATGGCAATGAATCCCGGGTATGTGGAGGAAGAGATTACAGGCATTCCGACCTTTGAACCATCTTTCCATTTGCCGGCGGTTTGGATAACGGAAGCACAACGGGAACGCGCAGAGTCCTATGGTTATACTGTTGTAGATCCTCCATCCATTATTGCGACGCATTTGACAGAGGTTATTCGGACTCATATTGACGAGCTTTTGACCAGACAGGATGTTCAGAATCTGATCAACAATATTAAAGATAAGAATACGACACTGATAGAAGAATTGATTCCAAAGTTGTTGAATGTTGGTGAGATACAGAAGGTATTGCAGAATCTGCTGCGGGAAGGAATTTCAATCCGGGATCTGGTTACGATATTTGAAATACTTGCAGATCATGCGGCTACTACCAGAGACACGGATGTGTTGACGGAATATGTACGTCAGGGATTAAAACGGGCAATTTCCGGTAAGTTTTTTGGAGGCGAGGAGACAACAACGGTTGCAACTCTGGATCCAAAGATAGAACAGGAAATTATGGCTTCTGTAAAACAGACGGAACAGGGAGCATATCTGACGCTGGATCCGGATCGGACGAAAAAAATTCTGGCAGCGACCGAGAAAGAGATTAAAAAACTTGAAGATGCGGGGCATACGCCGATTATTATTACATCACCGATCGTGCGCATGTATTTTAAAAAGCTGACGAATGATTATTTTAAGAATCTGATCGTAATATCCTATAATGAGATAGAGTCAGAAGTGGAATTACAGTCAATAGGGATGGTGACAATCGATGATAATTAAAAAATATCAGGGAGCTACGGAAAATGAAGCTGTAGTAAAGGCAAAAGAAGATCTTGGATCAGATGCTGTCATTATGAATGTGAAATCAGTGAAACAAAGAGGACTGTGCCGTCTGTTTAAGAAGGATTATGTGGAAATAACGGCAGCCGTAGATGAACCGGATACCAAAGAAGGCAGAAAATCAGGCAAGGTGCCGTTAAAAGATTCGGAATTAAAGAACAGACAAAAGCCGGATGAAACGGAACAGCTTCCAAATAGGATAGAAACATCGGAGTTGAAGGAGCCGGCAGTTACTACCGCAATTCAGGAGCGACTGGAGAATCTGGCGCAGCTTTTGGAACGTCAGATGCAGGAAGAACCGGAACAGGATGCTTTGGAGCAGGAGAAGGAATCTCAGGATCATAACTCCAGGATGGTGAAACTGGTATACGAACAGTTATTGAACAATGAAGTTACAGAGGAAAATTCCAGGGAAATCATGAGGGAGATTGATAATAAGGATAACCTGCAGCTGGATGATCTGCTGGCAAGTGTCTATCAGAAGATCGTATTAAAGCTGGGGCAAATGAAAACTGTCGAATTATCGGAAAAAAAGCCGAAGATTATATTTTTCATAGGCCCAACCGGTGTTGGAAAGACGACAACCATAGCAAAACTGGCCTCTAAGTATAAATTAGAAAAGAAGGCAAAGATTGCAATCATTACAGCCGATACATATAGAGTAGCTGCGGTGGAACAGATTCGGACCTATGCGAATATATTATCTGCCCCGATCGAAGTAGTATATCATGCAGGAGAATTAAAACCCTTATATGAAAAATATCAGGAATATGATTTGATATTGGTAGACACTGCAGGAAGGTCTCATAAGAATGAAGAACAGAAAGAGGATATTCAGAAACTGCTGGAAACGGCTCTGGATTATCCGCATGAGATATATCTGGTGGTAAGTGCGACAACGAAATATAAGGATTTAGTCAGAATTACACAAACCTATTCGGATATTTCGGATTATCGTTTGTTATTTACGAAGATTGATGAAACAGATGCACTCGGAAACATTTTGAATATCAGAATGCTGACACAGAAGCCATTGTCTTATACAACATTTGGACAAAATGTGCCGGAAGACATTAGTGTGACCGATGCACAGGGAATTGCTAAGCAGTTATTAGGAGGAAACGAGTCATGGATCAGGCAGAACAACTGAGAAAATTAGTGGGTCAGCAGATTCAGCACAGTGGTTCTACCAGGGTAATTGCGGTAACCAGCGGAAAAGGCGGCGTTGGAAAAACGAGTCTGTCTGTGAATCTGGCGATCCAGTTTAGTAAAAAGGGAAAGAGAGTTGTTATCATTGATGCGGATTTCGGATTGGCGAATGTTGAGATTATGTTGGGAATCAGACCTCGATATACAATGTCGGATCTGATTCATAATGATATGAGTATTGATGAAATCATTACAGAGGGACCAATGGGGATTGGATTTATTTCCGGTGGATCCGGTGTTCAGGATATGGTAAATCTGGATAAAGAACAGTTGCGGATTTTAATAGGTAAACTGGTTCGACTGGATACACTGGCAGATATTGTTATTGTTGATACCGGTGCAGGAATTTCAGACTCTGTGCTGGAATTTGTTTTAAGTAGTCCGGAGGTGCTGATCGTAGCAACACCGGAACCGACTTCTATTACAGATGCATATTCGTTATTAAAGACAGTTAACCGCAATAAGGAGTTTATACCGGAAGAAAAGAAGATACAGATCATAGCCAACCGAGTTTCTTCAAAGGAAGAAGGTCGGGAGATATATGAAAAGCTGAATATTGTTGCAACCAAATTTCTGAATATACATTTGGAATATCTTGGGGAGATTTTTCAGGATGCGAATGTATCAAAAGCAGTGATAGAGCAGAAACCGGTCTCTCTGGCATATCCGAATTCCGTTTCAGTAAAGAGTTATCAGGAAATATGTAATCGAATGACAGAGGAAGAAGAAAGTCAGGATGAGGAAAAAGGCGGAATTGCCAAATTCTTTTTGAACTTTATCCGGCAAAAGAAAAAGAAGTATTAGGAGAGTATATGCAGAACATTATTTCGATTGGTGATAAACTGGATATGGAGCTGTTGATCCATGGGGAACCGGAGACAGATAAGCAGAAACGGAGGGTGTTTAATTGCCGGATCATGGATATGCCGGATGGGAATGTGTTACGGATCACGATGCCGTTTTATGAGGGAAGATTGGTTCCGTTGGAAATAGGCACCCGGTACCGCATTTCAATATATGCCCAGAAGGGAATCTATGAGGGAGATTTTGTAGTGATCGACCGGATGAAGGATGGCAATCTGTTTATGGCTGATATGGAGTTACAGGGGAACTTAAAAAAGGTTCAGCGCCGGGAATATTATCGTTATGGTTGCCGGCTGGAAGCTCTGTATCGTTTGATCGCACCCGGAGAATCAATTGAGATGCCATCGGAAGAACCGGATATGCAGGAATGGAAAAAAGCAGTGATTCTGGATATCAGTGGAGGAGGAATCAGGATGGTTTCGGAATATAAAGAAACCACTCCGGTTCTGATTCAGATGCGATTTACATTACCGGTAAAAGATCAGACGCTGGAGTTTCTGCCTTATGGCAATCTTCTTTCATCTGCACCGAATGTGAATAATCCAATACTCCAGGAACATCATGTTATGTTTGCTCAGTTAAGCGAGAAAGAACGAGAGCAGATTATCGGTTATATTTTTGAAGATGAGCGACGAAAAATATTGAAAAATAAAGGTTTGGAATAATGAAGAAAAATATTATGATTATTGATGACTCTGCACTCATGAGAAGAGTGTTGTCTGATATAATTAATACAACAGAACAATATCAGGTAGTTTATGCGGCTGTAAATGGAAAAGATGGATTGGAAGCTATGCAAAGGTTAACTCCCATACATTTTATTTTTCTGGATATCAATATGCCGGTTATAGATGGGGTAGAACTGCTTCGTAAAATGAAGCAGAATAAAATACGGATTCCTACGGTTGTATTCAGTACAGTAGCGGAACGTTCCAGTGCAGAGACGATTGAGGCGCTGTCGCTTGGAGCAATTGATTTCCTGAAAAAACCCGAAAATATCCTTGTAAATATGGCATATTTTCGGGAAAAAGTGTTGAAGGCATTAGCGATTATCGAAACGGATCATGAGCCCTCCATTGTTGTAAAGGAAGTCAGACAGCGGAAACGCCGGCAGAATGATCTGGGCAGAGGAAAACTGGTAGCGATTGCATGTTCGACAGGAGGTCCGAAGGCTTTGCAGGAGATAGTTCCTTATTTACCGGCAGATTTGGATGCGGCAGTTGTGATTGTACAGCATATGCCCGAGGGCTTTACGGCATCCTTGGCAGAGCGACTGGATGACCGCAGTAAGATGCCGGTAAAGGAAGCTGCAGACGGAGATGTTCTTCTGAATGGCCATGTGTATATAGCTAAAGGCGGAAAACATTTGCGGATCCAGCAGGCGGAGCGAGGTCAGCATATTATCAGGCTGGGAGATGACGAACCGGTCATGGGCCTGCGTCCATATGCCAATTATATGTACGAGAGCCTGATCCAGTCCGGTTACTATGAGATAATATGTGTTGTTTTAACCGGAATGGGTGCAGACGGAACCAAAGGTATTGGAAAACTGTGTCAGGAGAAAAATGTATATGTCATCAGTCAGGATAAGGAAACATCCACGGTATATGGAATGCCAAAGATGGTAGCACAGTCCGGGCTTTCCGATGAGGTAGTACCATTGGATCAGATGGCAAAAGCAATTATAAATTATACGGGGGTATGCTAAATGGATTTAAGTCAATACTTGGAAATATTTATTGATGAATCGAAGGAACATCTGCAGACATTAAATGACCAGGTGCTGATCATGGAACAGGATCCGGAAAATATTGATACGGTGAATGAGATATTTCGTGCAGCACATTCATTAAAGGGAATGGCAGGAACGATGGGATTTAAGAGAATGCAGCGCTTAACCCATGATATGGAAAATGTATTTTCCGAGATCCGTAATGGTAAAATGTCAGTAACTCCGGATATTGTGGATATTGTATTTAAATGTCTGGATGCGTTGGAGGGATATCTGACAAATATTCAGGAAACAGCAGACGAAGGTACGGAAGATAACGAAGAGGTTATTCAGCTTCTAAATGATGCATTAAAGGGCAGTTCATCAGAGGCGGAACCTGTAAAAGAAGCGGTGCCGGCATCAGAAGAGTCTGCGAAGGCACAGGAAGCTTCCGATGGAGATAAACGCAAATTCTTAAAGCTGCCAATTGCAGATTTTGAGCAGAATGCCATGAAGGAAGCAATTGCAAATGGAATGAATGTGTACGGAGTTACGGTCTATATTCAGGATACCTGTATTTTAAAAGCAGCCAGAGCATTTCTGGTATTCAAAGGTGTAGAATCGGTTGGTGAGGTTATTAAGTCAGAACCGAGTGTCCAGGATATTGAAGATGAGAAATTTGACTTTGATTTCAGTATGTTTATTATTTCTGATAAACCGGCTGATCAGGTGCGGAAAGTGATTTCTAATGTTTCTGAAATTAAAGAAGTTGTGCTGGAACCATTTACACCGGAAGAAATTGTGACACATGCACAGCAGGAAGATACTCCGAAAGAAGCAGCGGCTACCGCAGAAATAAAAGAAGAAAAGCCAAAAGAATCTGCTGATTCCAAGAAGAAGCCGGCAGCGGAAGCAAAAAAGAAACCGGTTGTCAACCGTTCCGTACGTGTGGATATTGAGAAATTGGATGATCTGATGAATCTGGTTAGTGAGCTGATCATTGCTAAAAATGGCCTGGTATCTGCCAGCGCCAGTGAAGAAGGAAGCCAGACACAGCAGTTTAATGAGCAGATTGAATATCTGGAGCGGATTACAACGAATCTTCATGAGTCAGTTATGAAGGTCCGGATGGTTCCGATAGAAAGTGTAGTAAACCGGTTCCCGCGAATGATCCGCGACCTGTCCAAAAAGCTGAACAAGGAGATGGAGCTGATCATGACCGGTGAGGAGACCGAGCTTGATCGGACTGTTATTGATGAGATTGGTGATCCATTGATGCATATGCTCCGGAATGCTGCCGATCATGGATTGGAGTCTACGATTGACCGTATTAAACTCGGTAAGCCACAGGTTGGTACAATTCGTCTGAATGCATATCAGGATGGAAATAATGTAACGATTGAAGTGGCAGATGATGGTGCCGGCATTAATGTGGAAAAGGTAAAAGCATCCGCAATCAAAAAAGGAACTATTACAGAAGAACAGGCAGAAATGATGTCTGATAAGGAAGCAATCGATCTGTTGTTCCAACCGGCATTCTCTACCTCGGAAAAGGTATCCGATATATCCGGACGAGGTGTTGGTCTGGATGTTGTTAAGAGTAAGATTGAAGGACTTGGCGGTGATGTGGAAGTAGATACGGTTCTTGGAGAAGGAACGACATTTATTGTCAGGTTGCCGTTGACGCTTGCAATCATTCAGGCATTGATGGTGGAAATCAGAGATGAGAAATATGCAATTCCTTTAAATTCCATTGTTACCGTTGAGGATATTATGGAATCCGATGTAAAATTGGTACAGAATAAAGAGGTTATTAATCTGCGTGGAACAGTGATTCCTTTGGTTCGATTAGATCAGGTTCTGGATCTGGAACCAAGCGAGGAAGAGAATGAAAGTCTTGTTGTAGTCATTGTGAAGAAGGGTGACAAGCAGGCAGGACTGGTGATTGACAACCTGATCGGACAGCAGGAAATAGTAATCAAGCCTCTGGGCAAATATATTTATATACATAAAATGTTCAGCGGAGCAACCATCCTGGGTGATGGAGAAGTTGCATTGATCATAGATGCAAATACATTGGTTTAGGGGGTGAAGACTATGGCAGAAGTACAAAAGCAGGAAGAAAATAAACAGTATATAGTTGCTAAGATTGGATGTGAGCAGTATGGAATTGATATTGCTTATGTAGATAATATTGTCAGAATGCAGAAGATTACAAGGGTACCGAAGACACAACCGTATTTTCTCGGGGTCATTAATCTTCGTGGAGAAATCATCCCTGTTATGAGTATGCATAAGAAGCTGGAATTAGGAGAAGATGAAATCAGTAATACAACAAGAATCATTATTATTAAACCTGAACAGAGTGCATTGCTGGGGCTTCTGGTTGATGAGGTGCGAGAAGTGGTAACTATGCCGGAAGAAGATATCGAAAAGGTTGCTTATGATAATGGAAGAGATGATAGTAATTATTATATTACAGGAATAGGAAAATATAAGGATACATTGATTTCCTTGGTGAATATTAACGGAATTATAACAGACTAGAAAGGAGAGAGGGGAAATGTCACAGATGGATGCAACAGAACTGGATGTCCTTACGGAATTCGGTACGATCGGTGCAGGAAATGCGACAACTGCCCTATCTGTACTTTTGAATTCCAAATTAACCATGAAAATGCCGAAGGTATCTTTTATGAACCTGGATGAGTTCGTAGAGAGTATAGGCGGTGCAGAAAATGTCATTGCAGGCGTTATGAGCAATATCAGTGGAGAAATCGAAGGATTTGTATTGTTTGCACTGGATATAGAAGATGCTCATCGTCTGGTAAACCGGTTAATGGGGCTGGAATTATCATCCATTGATTTGTTTGATGATGTGGATTTGTCTGCTGTTAAGGAAATTGGCAATATTTTGATCAGTTCTTATCTTGCTTCGTTAGAAACACTGACCGGAATCCGGATGCGGCCGTCTAATCCAATGCTGGCAATTGATATGGCAGGCGCAATTTTAAGCTTCCCGGCAGTTGTAAACAGCCGGGAACGGGATGAGGTGCTTCGGATAGAATCACAGTTTGAGGGAGAGGATCTTTCAATCGAAGGTCATATTATGATGATTGCAGATTCTGAATCGTATAATACGATTCGAAAAAAACTGGGGATATAAAGTGTGAAAGATTATGGATTCAATGATTAAAGTTCGAATGGCAGACTATGGAATATGTAGTGTGCCACAGAAAATTACGACAATTGGCTTAGGGTCCTGTGTTGGAATTGTGATATTTGATTCAAAAACAGGCAGATGCGGACTGCTTCATGCAATGCTTCCGGATAGTACAAGAATCCGAAACAACAGTAATCGTTCGAAATTTGTTGATTCCGGACTGGAAGATATGTTGCAGGAAATGTTGAAACAAGGTACAAATATGAAGAACCTGACAGCTAAGATGGCAGGCGGTGCCGCTATGTTCGATTTTTCAGAAGAGAATGATATTACCAGTATAGGAGCCCAAAATGTACAGGCAGCTAAAGAATTGCTGACGCAGTTTAAGATTCCGCTGCTGGCGGAAGATACAGGTAAAAATTATGGGAGAACCATTATATTTAATCCTGAGACGGGCGGACTGACCATTCGGGCAGTCGGGCAGCCTGAGATTGTGATTTAAGGGAAATGAGGCAGAAAAATGAAATTAAGGTGGCTGAGGCCGTTTATTGTTCTTTTGGCAGCCATGATTGTGCTGATCAGTAATTTTGTGTTGAAGAGACCGATTATATCAGCTCTGATCTGGCTTTTGGGAACAATTATTGTTTTTTATATTATTTCCTCTATTGTAATACGCGTGATCGAGCGTGCTATTCATTCTGAAAAGAAAGAGGAAATATCAGATCAGCCGGAAGATGATCAGACAAAGGAAACGGGAAAAACGGAACAGGATGAGTAATAACGAGGTGGCTACATGGACGAAGCAAAGCGGTCAAAACTTTGGGAAAAGTATTCGCAAAAACAGGATTCTGAAACCAGAGAAGCACTGATAATTGAATATGTTCCATTAGTAAAGCTGGTGTCCGGAAGGTTGAGCATGTACCTGGGATATACCGTGGAGTATGAGGATCTGGTCAGTTACGGGATTTTCGGATTGATTGATGCAATTGATAAATTTGATTATAGAAAAGGAATTAAATTTGAAACATATGCCAGTTTAAGGATCCGCGGAGCGATTTTAGATCAGATTCGGAAGATGGACTGGATTCCAAGGTCTGTCAGGCAGAAGCAAAGGCAGATTGATGCAGCAATCACAAAGTTGGAAAGCACAGAGGATAAAACAGCAACCGATGAGGAGATTGCAAAAGAGTTAGATATTTCATTAGAAGAATATTATGTATGGCAGGGACAGACAAAAGTGACCGGAATTGCATCCATTGATGAGTTTGTGGAGCAGGGAATAGAAGTCCGGGCTTTTGATAATCAGAAATACGCAGACAATGAACCGGAAAAGGTTTATGAAAAAGAAGAATTGAAAAATCTTTTGAAGGAATCATTGGATAAGCTTACAGAAAAGGAACGAATGGTGGTAGTCCTTTATTATTATGAGGAATTAACATTAAAAGAGATCAGTTCAGTTTTGGAAGTATCTGAATCCCGGGTGTCGCAGCTTCATACAAAAGCGTTGCAGAAGATGAAACAGATATTGGGCAGTCAATATGGCATATTGATGGGATAGTGAGGTGAGCGCATGACAAAACGAAATGGATATTTTCAATTGCATCTGGAGGAAGAAGGTACATATATCCGGCTGTTTCCACAGCAGGATGGCGGAATGCCGATTGATTTGTCAGAGGTCATGTCCTATCTGAATGATGTTAAGATTTATGAATATGATTTGGAAACATTAACGAAGACACTGCGTATGCTCAGCAGCCCGGTTACTATTAAGCTGATGGAGAAAAAAATCAGTCCGGTAGCCGCATATGTACAGGTACAGATAGCTAAAGATCGTATGACAGCAGCAGTCAGATTGTATCCGCCATCCAATCATGGTGCACCGTTAAGTCAGGAAATGATTCTCGGAAGTTTGACAAGAGCTAAGGTTGGATATGGAATCGTGGAGCCGATCATTGACCGGCTTGTGTCAACACCTATTTACTGTCAGACAATACCGGTGGCAAAGGGAAAAGCAGTAGTAGAAGGATCGGATGCTGTGATTGAGTATCACTTTGATGCAAATCCGCTGGCAAAGCCAAAGATGAATGAGGATGGTTCTGTTGATTTTCATCAGTTAAATATATTTACGGAAGTAAAAGAAGGACAGCTCCTGGCAACTCTGACACCGGAAAAAGAAGGAATTCCGGGTATGGATGTGTTTGGGAATCCATTAAATCCACATAAAATCAGAAAGAAGACGTTGAAATACGGAAAAAATATTCGTATTTCGGATGATAAGCTTCAGATATTCAGTGAAGTTTCCGGTGATGTAAAGCTCGAAGGGGATATGGTATTTGTATCAAATTCATATACAGTAGCAGCTGATATAGATGCATCTACCGGTGATATTGTATATGAAGGAAATGTGATCGTAAACGGAAATGTCCGTACAGGTTTCAGCATACATGCAAAGGGAGATATCCAGGTGAAAGGCGTTGTGGAAGGCGCCAGTCTGTATGCGGGAGGAAATATTGTACTCAGCCGTGGAATCCAGGGAATGAACCGGGGGTTGCTCTTTGCGGAAGGGGACGTTCTGACAAAATTCATAGAGAGCGCAACTGTAAAAGCAGGAGGAACTGTACGTTCCGGTTCGATTCTGCATAGTACGGTGGAAGCGGGTGATAAGATTTTATGTGAAGGACGTAAATCATTTGCAATTGGCGGAACTTTAAGTGCGGGAAATCTGATCCAGGTAAAAACCATCGGAAATCAGATGGGTACGGAGACGAATGTTAAGATTGGTGTGGATCCATTAGTGTATGAGCAATTAAAAGATGCACAAAAAGAATTAACTGAGAATCAGGATATGATTGAAAAATGTATTCAGGTACTGGTTTTATTCAAAAAAAGAATGGAGAGCGGTCAGGGAATTCCACAGGATAAGATCCCAATTATAAAAAAGGCCGGGGAAGACAGGGCACAGCTGGAGGAACGACAGACAGAGCTTAAACTTATTATTGAGAATGCGACAAAGGCAATTGAAGCGAATGCGAACGGAAGGTTAAAAGTCAGTGATGCCATTTATTCCGGAGTTCGGATTCAGATTTCCAATAGCATGTATGTTGTGAAAGATACAGGAAAATACTGTCAATTTTACTTAGAGGATGGCGAGATAGTCATGTCCGGATGCTGATAGGAGGCGAGAATTTATGATTCGACCTGTAGATATGCAGATGATTCTTCCACAGACGAATAATGTAAGCACACAACAGCATAATGCGAACCAGCATGCTGTATTGCAGAATGCACAGGGAAGTGCGGAACTGGCAAAAGAAGTAAGGCAACAGTCCGAGGCAGTGATTTCCAAAGAAGATTCCGAGCTGTTGGAATATCGATATGATGCCAAAGAAAAAGGAAATAATTCTTATGATGGAAGCCGGAAACGGAAGAAAAAGCGGGATGAAGATAATACTTCCGAGGAAAAAAAGCAACAGCCAGGAGAATCCTGGGTCAATTTTGATATAAAAATCTGACAGGAGAAGAGACATATGTTACCGGTAATAATTGTAATAATAGTTGGAATTGTCTGCATTGTTATCAGCGTTGCAGGCATGAAGAGGACGGAAGAAACGGATACGGAGAGCAACACTGCGGAAATTAATCGGATTACGGATGAATATGAGTTGAATGAGGAAGAAATCGCAGTGTTGCAGCGCAGAGTCAGTGATAAGATTTCAGGGGATGTTGAAGAAATCTTATATAATGCGGATCAGTCGCTGTCAACCATGAGCAATGAAAAAATGATGGCACTTGGAGATTATGCGGTTACTGTCTGTGATGAAATAGAAAAAAACCATAAAGAGGTCATGTTTCTATATAGTATGCTGACAGATAAGGAAAAGGAATTGAAAGCACTGGTGTCGGAAGCAGAAGCCAGAAGTGCCGAATTAAAAAAAGCAAATGAACTGGCAATAGAGGCATATGCAGAGACAGAGCCACAGCTACAGCCGGAAGAAGAATTCGGCGAGCCGGAAGAGACAGAGTTTGAAAAACTGGCAGAAATGCCGGTACAGCAGGAGGATAATACGAATGATATTATCCTGGAAATGAAACGAAACGGAATGAGTATTATGGAGATTGCCAAAGAGCTTGGCCTTGGTGTGGGTGAAGTGAAATTAGTGGTGGATTTATATCAAGGAGAGGCAAAATGAAACGGAAATATTACTTGCGAGGGATTGGAGTAGGGATTCTGTTTACGGCAATAGTCTGGTTGACCACATTGCTTGTCTCCGGGAAACCGGAAATGACAGACGAAGAAGTGATTACACGGGCACAAGAGCTGGGTATGGTAAAACAGGAGTCTGTACTTGAACAGCTTGAGAAACCATCAGATACGGAAACAGAGGAGACGGATACGGAACAGACAGCATCGGCGGATAACAGTACGGATGCTGCTGCAGATAATCCAACGGAATCTGAGTCTGTATCCGGGACGGAAGCATCGACAGGTGAAACAACAGAGGAATCCAAAGAAACAGTGGTGACATTTACAATCGTTAGTGGGATGAATTCCTGGAACGTAGCAACCTTGCTTCAGGATCAGGGTGTAGTAAATGCTTCTGAATTTGACCAATATTTGGAACAGAATGGATATTCATCCAGAATTGTTACCGGCGAATATTCGGTTGCAGTAGGTACAGATTATGAAACAATTGCCAGAATGATAACCGGAAAACAGTAGAAAAACCATAAAAAGCAGAAAGTAATTACGAAAAGTAAGAAAATGGTATTGACAAAGGGTGGATACTTGTTATACACTAACTTAGTGCTAAAAATACCCAAACAGTTATGTATTGCACAATACACAATTGGAGGGAGGTAAGGTGTGAGGTCATGTCAAACGTAGTAGTTAAAGAAAACGAAACATTAGATAGTGCTTTACGCAGATTCAAAAGAAACTGCGCAAAGGCAGGTATTCAGCAGGAGATTCGTAAAAGAGAGCATTACGAAAAACCAAGTGTAAGACGTAAGAAGAAGTCTGAAGCTGCTAGAAAACGTAAATTCAAATAAGAAATTTTGAAAAGCTGTTACGGATGTAGCAGCTTTTTCTTTTGCTACGGAAACGAGGAGAAGATATTATGCGGTTAACAGATCCGATTGATGAACTAAAAGGAATTGGCGATAAAACCAAAACTCTATATCGAAAGCTGAAAATCAATACAATCGAAGATCTCCTGGAACATTATCCAAGGACATATTTAAAATATGATGAACCTGTGGAAATTGCAGATGTACCGATCGGAGAACGGGTTGCGATCCGTGCGACTGTAAATTCTTACGTGGAATTAAAAAAAATGCGGACATTAACGGTAGTCAGCTTTCAGGCAAAGGATTATACGGGAAGTCTGAAACTGGTATGGTTTAATGCACCTTTTATAAAGCAAGTATTTCATATTGGACAAACATTTATTTTCGTAGGTACTGTAGCAGTTCGAAATTATCAGAAAGTAATGGAGCATCCGGAATATTATTCAGAAGCACAATATCTGGAGAAACGTAAAGAATTGCAGCCGGTATATCCATTAACAGAAGGCTTAACCAACAAAAGGATACAAAAAGATATGAAAGCTGCCGGTGGTGTGATCCATGAGATGCAGGAATATTTGCCGCTTGATATTCCCAAGCGGTATCAGCTGATGGCGTATCCGGATGCGGTAAGGCAGATTCACTTTCCGTTAAATTATGAAGAACTGGAAAAAGCGAGACATAGATTGGTTTTTGATGAGTTTTTCCTGTTTCTGCTTGCGATGCGAAGACTGGAAATCCATCGGTCTAAGATTGAAAATCAGTATTTGATCGGAAAAGGTACCTGGAGCCAAAGACTCATTGATGGACTTCCGTATGAGTTAACCGGAGCCCAGAAAAAGGTATTTGGTGAAATTGCCGACGATATGGCAGGAGCTTCTGTTATGAATCGGTTGGTACAGGGAGACGTTGGATCGGGAAAAACAATCGTAGCGGTACTTGCACTGCTGATGACGGCGGAAGCAGGCTATCAGGGTGCTATGATGGCACCGACGGAAGTATTGGCATCCCAGCATTATGAGACTATCAGTAAAATGCTGAAACCGTTTCCGGTAAAAATCGCATTATTGACAGGCTCCACACCGGCGAAAGAAAAACGAAAGATTGTAGAAGCTCTAAAAACACAGGAAATACAGATTGTGATCGGAACACACGCATTGATTCAGAATACAGTGGAATTTGCAGACCTGGCGCTGGTGATCACGGATGAACAGCATCGATTTGGAGTTCATCAACGAGAGGAACTGGCGGAAAAAGGCAGAGAACCGCATATATTGGTAATGAGCGCAACACCAATTCCGAGAACACTGGCAATTATTTTGTATGGAGATCTGGATATTTCGATTATGGATGAAATGCCGGCCTCCAGATTACCGATTAAAAATTGCGTTGTAGGGACAGAATCGCGAGAAAATGCATATCACTTTATCGAAAAAGAAATCGGCAATGGACATCAGGCATATGTAATATGTCCAATGGTGGAAAGCAGTGAAGGAATGGAAGCCGAAAATGTTATCGATTATGCTGAACAGCTACGGATGAACTTAAGTCCGTATATTCAGGTAGCATATCTGCATGGAAAGATGAACCAGAAAGAAAAATCACAGATTATGGAGCAGTTTTATGCCAATGAGATACAGGTTCTGGTTTCAACGACGGTTATCGAAGTCGGAATTGATAATCCGAATGCAACAGTGATCATGATAGAAAATGCGGAACGATTTGGCCTGGCACAGCTCCATCAGCTTCGCGGACGTGTCGGAAGAGGAAGAGCACAGTCATATTGCATTATGATCAATACATCCGATAAAGAAGAAGCAAAAGAGCGGTTGGATGTACTGTACCATTCCAATGATGGATTTCATATAGCAAATGAAGATTTACGGTTACGCGGACCCGGCGATTTTTTTGGCGCGGCGCAAAGTGGAGAGTGTCTGTTCCGGATTGCGGATATTTATGCAGATGCGGACGTGCTGAAAGAGGCGCAGTCAGCAATCCGATATCTGGAACGCAGACAATATGACTTTGAACATATCGAACATTATAAACTATCCGAAAAGCTGGACATGGCATTAAATCTGTAAAAAAATCTAGTGTTTTGATAACGGAAATGATATACTGAAAGCTAATAATGTAAGGGAGAAGATACGTATGTGGTTAAAAGAACATAAAAAACAGGTGCTGATAGCGGTAATTGCGGTTTTTGCAGTGGCAGTGGCTTTGGTTTGCGGCATTTTGATCGGAAAAGGAAAGAAGACGACACCGGTTTCCGATATAGGAACACAGTCAGAGACGGAGCAGAAAAGCGAAGATACTACGGAACAGGCGAAAGCAACGGAAAAATCCGTGGAAAACAGTGACTATCAGCTGAAGGTTACAGTAAGTTCCAGCTGGGAAAGCGGAGATGGCTATGGCGGAACGTATAGTCTGTCATTTACGAACCGGAGTGCTGCAGATGTAAAAGCCTGGGATGCACAGATTGAAGTGCCGGAAGGAAGTAAAGTAACGGAAGCTTGGGGCTGTGAGACCGGTATTGACGGAACGATACTGACAGTGACTGCAAAGGACTGGGGAGCCGCCGTCGCAAAGGGTTCTACTGTAGAGATAGGATTTAATATGGATACGCCGGAGAAGCTTCAGCCATCCATTCAGTCATTTACGGTTGATGGTAAGAAGCAGGACGGAAGTCAGGCAGAGGATACGGAAGAGAAGACGACAGAGGCTGTAACAGAGGCTGAAAAACCGGTTATTGAATCAGGGACTCCGTTGGAGAATCATGGTGCTTTGCAGGTAAAAGGAACACAGCTGGTGGATAAGAACGGAGATCCATATCAGTTAAAGGGTGTCAGTACACATGGTCTGGCATGGTTTCCGGAGTATGTGAATAAAGATGCTTTTCAGACCCTGCGGGATGACTGGGGAGCGAATGTTGTTCGTCTGGCAATGTATACGGATGAGAATGGCGGATATTGTACAGATGGGAATCGGGAACAATTGAAGCAGTTAGTCAGTGATGGTGTAGAATACGCAACAGAACTCGGCATGTATGTGATCATTGACTGGCATATTTTACATGACCAGGATCCAACGGTATATCAGGGAGAGGCGGAGGACTTTTTCGCAGAAATGTCGGCAAAGTATGCAAAGTATGATAATGTAATATATGAAATCTGTAATGAACCGAATGGCAGAGCTACCTGGGATGGAAGTGTAAAACCATATGCAGAGACAATTATTCCAATCATTCGGAAAAATGATAAGGATGCGATCATAATTGTCGGAACGCCGACCTGGTCACAGGATGTGGATGCAGCTGCGGATAATCCGATTACCGGACAGACGAATATTATGTATGCCATTCATTTCTATGCTGCAACTCATACAGATGGTATCCGGAGTAAAGTAAGCTATGCATTAGATAAAGGATTACCGGTATTTGTTTCAGAATTCAGTATCTGTGATGCCTCCGGAAACGGAAGCAATGATTATGATCAGGCAGCAAAATGGTTCGATCTGATTGATGAAAATCAGCTCAGTTATTGCTCATGGAGTCTTTCAAATAAGGCAGAAACATCTGCACTGATCTCTTCCGGATGCTCTAAAACTTCCGGATGGAGCGAGGATGATCTGTCTGAGACAGGAAAATGGATTCGGGATCAGATTCTGGGAAAACATTGATAAAGAACCGGGTATGGAAGGAGAACAGAAATGAGAGTGATTGCCGGTACGGCCAGAAGCTTACAATTGAAAACAGTTCCGGGAATGGATACGAGGCCGACAACAGATCGGATCAAGGAGACGTTGTTTAATATCCTGGCACCGGATATCCCGGGATGTATATTTCTTGATTTATTCAGCGGAAGCGGTGGAATCGGAATCGAAGCCCTGAGCCGGGGAGCTGAATATGCAGTTTTGGTAGATAATAGCCGGAACGCCGTATCTGTGATCCGGGAAAATTTAAAACATACCGGATTGAATGATAAGGCACAGGTGTTGGCTTGCGATGCAGTCGGCGCTATCCGTATGCTGGCGGACCGGAAAAAGCAGATAGATATTATATTTATGGATCCTCCATATAACCATGCACTGGAACGGGAGGTGCTTTATGCACTGGCGGCTACCGAACTGGTTGGTGAAGATACGTTGATCGTTGTGGAATCCAGCCTGGAAACGGAATTTGATTATCTGGAAGAATTGCCATTTACGATACAGAGGGTGAAAGAATATAAAACCAATAAACATACTTTTATTATGAGGTGATAAATATGAGACGTGCAATTTATGCCGGAAGCTTTGATCCCGTGACGTTGGGACACCTGGATATTATTAAACGTTCTTCAGAGATTTTTGATGAAATTATAGTGGGAGTTCTGAATAACAGTTCGAAATCTCCATTGTTTTCTGTGGAAGAACGTGTTAATATGTTAAAGGAAGCAACGACTTTGATTAAAAACTGTTCCGTACAGGCATTTTCCGGTTTGTTAGTGGATTTTGCCAGAGAAACCGATACACATGTGATTGTGCGTGGGTTACGGGCAGTGACAGATTTTGAATATGAGTTACAAATTGCACAGAGTAATCGAATCGTGGCAGAGGAGATCGATACCATATTTTTAACGACGAATATACAGTATTCTTACTTAAGTTCCAGTATGGTTAAGGAGTATGCCAGTTACGGAACCGATGTATCAAACTTTGTGCCGGCAAATGTAGTGCCGCTGCTGGAAGCAAAATATAATACTGAGAAATAACGGACTAAATATAGAATCAGGAGGATAATCATGGGTAAGAAAAGTGTAGAAGATATGATCAATGAGATTGAAATATATATTGACAGCTGTAAGTTCGCTGCATTTTCATCAGACCGGATTGTGGTGCCAAAGAGTGAACTGCAGGCATTGTTAAAAGAGTTAAAATTAAAGCTGCCGAGTGATTTGGAGCGCAGTAAAAAAATAATGCGGAATAAGGAAGGTATTATGACTGATGCCAGAACCCGTGCTGAAGCAATCGTTGCCGAGGCAAATGATCAGGCACAGAAAATGGTAGAGGAAAGTGAAATCGTAACACTGGCAAATCTGCAGGCAGAAGAGATTCTCCGCCAGGCCAATATGGAACGGAATTCAATTATTGAGCAGGCAAATGCAGAAGCAACAGAGATTCGTCTGGGTATGATGGAATATACAACCGGTATGTTAAATGATATTGAAAAGTATATTCAGACTACAATGGAAGTTGAGAAGACAAATTATGAGAATCTGATTGAGTCTTTACAGAACAATATTGCTGTTATCGGAGCAAACAGAAGCGAAATAGAAGAACAGCATGAGGCAATGCTGCGTGCACAGGAAACAGAAATCACACCGGAACCACAGTATGTGGACAGTGCATTTGCACCGCAGGAGAATTATGAAGAGCAGGCATCCTATGCACAGCCGGAGCAGGAGGAAGAGAATATACAGCCGGCACCGAAAAATGTCCCTGCCGAGAGCGAGGATGATGAAGTGTTCGAGTATGAGGATGAAGAGGATGACTTATTCGGCGAATAAGTGAGTTATGTAGAACAAATGTACAAGCAGATAACTGGAAAGTCCCATGCATAACTTTATAAGACTATAATGAAACACAGACAGCTCGTGGCTGGTGATCACATGCTTAGTCTGCAGAATGCTGCAGATGCCGCCGAAAGATGTGAGACCGGCAATCAGAGCTGTTTTCTGTTTTAAAGAGATAGGGAAGGCTGTAATTAAATGAATTCCGTTTGTAATCTCCAGCCCGGAAATTATGGTTCGGAGAATGATATTTGAAGGTGGGATGATCTTCAGTAAGAATTGTATACCAATGCAGAATAGCATGATAGTAATTCCAATCGTTAAAATGACCTGAAGTGATTGATGAACAATCTGATCAAAAGAGAGCGGAAGGGCAGATGTGGATTTAGGACTTAAATGCTTTTTGTTTTCAGAAGCGGAAACAAGCAAAAAAACAAGAAAATACAGGGAGACAGGCAGATAGACGGAGAGCAGAAAGGGAAGGACGGCTATCTGATTACGGAGAGTATGGTGCAGAACGTATCCCATGATAAACATAGGGCTGGTAATGTTACAGATGCAAAGCAGGATATTTGCCTGTCGTTTTGTCCATAATTGTTGAGTAAATTGAATATTTACCAGATTAGCACCAATAGGAAGACCGCATAAAAGGCCCAGAAAACAGATGAAACGGCCCGTGCTTTGCTGTAACAGAAGAGTGGTAATGATCATAAAGGGCAGGATGGATGGCAGAACAGCTTCGTACCATAACTCAAGACCGGTATGTGCCCCCTGAATGACACAAGGGGCCTGAAATAACATCATCGTCAGCAGCATAATTAAAAAGGCTGTAATAAAAAAATGACGAAAAAAGGCTATGCGCATATAAAGTGTCCCAAGTGGAATTGGTATAGTTTATGACTGGGAATCGATAAAAATACCGGCACGGAAATCATTGACCGGATTACGCTGATAATGCCGGCTGGCAGCCAGTTCATATAAATGTGCACTTGCAATATCCTGTTCCAGCAGAGAAGCTCCGAGAGAGTCGGTATTTTTTAATTGCCGGAGTCCGGTGGACACCTTATTGATAACAGGAATAGAAGAATGCGCATTAATATATTTAAGTAAAGGCGCTGCTTCCTGACGGAAGGCAAGCAATCGGGCATAATGCATGCTATTACTTTTGCGCTGAAGCATCATCTGTTCACTACGGATATCCAGCAGAATATGCAGCAGGGAACGTAGAATCCTGGTTTTTGTATAAGACTTATTAACAAGAAGATCTAAAAATTCCGAGCAGGATAATGCCGGGTCATATAAAGTCTGAATCCGGTTTGATAACTCGGTATTGATATCCAGATATTCTGTGAGCGGACGAGCCGGATTCCAGAGACAATACTGGAGATAAGGATAGAAGTCATCAAGCGAAATAGGAGACTGCATATGACAACCAGATTGAAGAATGCTATATGTGCTTGCTGGCAGATAATGAAGCAGATTTTCGGTGCAGCCATGAGAAAGTAGAGCTTCGCGGATAGCGGTGGCTGAGCAGAAACGGCCGGTCAGTGCAGTATTATGGTATCCGGTATCCGTGCGGAGACAGATAGCAGGTATGATAGAACTTTGAAGCTGCCGGAGTGCTTTTAAATATTCAATACCAAGAATGGCATTGGGAGAGGTTAGCAGAGTATCCAACTGTTCTGAGGAAGCGTCAGAGGCTTGAAATGTGGCATGGAGAGCATGCTGTCTGGCTTTTGGAAAGGAGAGTCCGTCGGATAATGCCTGATTCAGGATACAACGATAATTTTCAGGTTCTTCAATCAGAAAATCAGCCAGTTGCTGCAGAAGCTCAAGGGAGGTATCCTCACATCCGAAACATAAAGCAGAAATACAATTTAAATCATCAAGTAACCGAACGCCGCCGTAAGCAAAGAATTCAGCGCTTGCAGTCCCGTATAATGTCGGAAGCTCAAATACGGCATCTGCACCCTGGGCAACTGCCATCGCAGCCCGTTGATATTTATTTAAAATGGCAGGAACACCGCGCTGCATAAAATTCCCATTTAAAATAACAACAATATAATCGGCATGAGTCTGTTCACGCGCCTGTGACAGCTGGTAGGCATGACCGTTGTGAAATGGATTATATTCAGCAATAATACCTGTAATCTGCATAGAAACGCTCCTGATCAAAATTATCATATATAATTTACTATAAAGGAAAAAAGAATAAAAAACAAGATGATAAAAAAACTTTTATTTATTGACAAAGTGTGATACAATATAGAAAATGTGTGAAATGATAATGTGGGAATATAGTGAAAGGATCTGTTTATGGGGAGGAGAGAAACGGGAATTATAAAAAGCAGTTGACAGAACAGAAAAAATATATTAGGATTAGAACAGAACGAACGTATGTTTTGCTTAGGAGGATATTATGGCAAGTGAAGAAAAATTAAAAGCATTGGATGCCGCACTGGCACAGATTGAGAGACAATATGGTAAAGGATCCGTTATGAAACTTGGAGATAGCGGAAATGGGATGAATGTAGAAACGATTCCGACAGGTTCCCTGAGTCTGGATCTTGCACTGGGACTTGGCGGATTACCAAAGGGAAGAATTATAGAGATTTACGGACCGGAGTCCAGTGGTAAGACTACGGTTGCATTACATGCAGTAGCAGAAGTACAGAAACAGGGTGGTATTGCAGGATTTATTGATGCGGAGCATGCGTTGGATCCGGCATATGCGAAGAATATCGGTGTTGATATCGATAATCTGTATATTTCACAGCCGGACAATGGTGAGCAGGCACTGGAGATCACGGAAACTATGGTACGTTCCGGAGCCGTGGATATTGTAATTGTGGATTCGGTAGCAGCGCTGGTCCCAAAGGCAGAGATTGACGGTGAAATGGGCGATTCCCATGTGGGACTGCAGGCAAGACTGATGTCTCAGGCACTTCGAAAGCTGACAGCGGTTATCAGTAAATCCAATTGTGTAGTGATTTTTATTAACCAGCTTCGTGAAAAAGTAGGTGTTATGTTTGGTAATCCGGAAACAACAACCGGAGGACGTGCTTTGAAATTCTATTCTTCTGTCCGGTTGGATGTACGGAGAATCGAAACATTGAAAAAGGGAACAGACATTGTCGGAAACCGTACCAGAGTAAAAGTAGTTAAGAACAAGGTCGCTCCACCGTTTAAAGAAGCAGAGTTTGATATCATGTTTGGTGAAGGTATTTCCAGAGAAGGTGATATTCTTGATCTGGCTGTTGCGAATGAGGTGGTTCAGAAATCCGGTGCCTGGTTCGCGTATCAGGGAGAAAAAATCGGTCAGGGAAGAGAGAATGCGAAGACATACCTGAAGGAAAATCCTGCGGTAATGGCAGAAATAGAAACAATAGTCCGTGAGAAATGCGGAATTGGAGCAGAAGAGGCAGAGACTGCAGAGGAAACAGACAAACCGGGCAGAACGGCAAAGAGTAAAGCAAAAGAGGAGTAGGCTGTGGAACGGAACCGGGCAGAATATGTACAGGCAAAAGAATATGCACTTCGGAGTCTGACCTGTCTGGAACAGTCGGAATTCCAGATCAGGCAGAAACTGAGTCGAAAAAAATATACAGAAAAGACAATAGACGAAGTTCTGTTGTTTTTAAAACAGTATGATTTTGTTAATGATCAGAGATTTACGGAACAATATGTAGCAAGTCATTGCCAACGGTTGAATCGTAGGCAGATTCTCGATAAATTGTATATGAAAGGAATCCGGCAGGCAGAGATTGATGACTATCTGGAACTGTATCAATATGACGAAGAACAGATATTGAAACGGGCAGTGGAAAAGTATATGAATTCTCATGATATGGAAAAAGACGGCCAGTATGATAAATGCATCATATACTTTATGCAGAAGGGCTATGCGTACGCAATGATAAAATCTGTACTTGTACAAACTGCTATTGTACAGGAAGAATGAAAAACATCTGTTTTTTGATGAAAAGTGTTGAAATTGATTAGGCATTTATACAAAAATGTGAGAAGATTTTTTCAGAGCACTTGACATAATGCACAAATAAGTATAGAATTGTTATGTTGTATTCGTACAATGAAAACTAAATAAGGAGGTGCTCCTGTGGACCCGATTCAATATATAATTTGTGCTATTATAGTATTAGTGGTTGCCGTTATTACGTGGTTTGTTGCGATTGCATATCGCAAGAATGTCGCAGAAAGTAAGACCGGCAAGGCTGAAGATAAAGCTCGAGAGATTATTGATGAAGCCCTCAAGACTGCCGAAGCAAAGAAGCGTGAAGCATTGTTAGACGCAAAGGAAGAAAATCTTCGGATCAAAAATGAATTTGATAAAGAGATTAAAGAGCGTCGAAATGAAGTACAGCGTATGGAGAAGCGAGTTCTTTCAAAAGAAGAAAATCTGGATCGTAAATCCGAACAGATTGAAAAGAAAGAAGCTTCATTAGCTGCCAAAGAGGCTTCGCTTGAAAAGCAGAAGGCAAAGGTTGAGGAACTCCAGGCAAAGCGGCTGCAGGAACTAGAGAGAATCTCTGGATTAACCTCTGAACAGGCAAAAGATTACTTATTAAAGACTGTGGAAGATGAAGTAAAGCATGAAACTGCAGTCATGATCAAGGAAATGGAAAGCCGGGCAAAGGAAGAAGCCGGTAAGAAGGCGAAAGAATATGTGGTAAATGCAATACAGAAATGTGCTGCAGACCATGTTGCAGAGGCAACAATTTCGCTGGTTCAGTTGCCAAACGATGAAATGAAGGGAAGAATTATCGGTCGAGAGGGAAGAAATATCAGAACCCTTGAAACTTTGACAGGTGTAGATTTAATTATTGATGACACACCGGAAGCAGTCATTTTATCAAGTTTCGATCCGATTCGTCGTGAGGTAGCAAGAATTGCGCTGGAAAAATTGATCATTGATGGAAGAATCCATCCGGCCAGAATTGAAGAGATGGTTGAGAAAGCGCAGAAAGAAGTTGAGACGGCAATGCGGGAAGAAGGCGAGGCAGCTACATTAGAAGTGGGTGTACATGGCATTCATCCGGAGCTGGTTCGGTTACTGGGAAAGATGAAATTCAGAACCAGTTATGGTCAGAATGCATTAAAGCATTCCGTTGAGGTTGCTCAGTTATGTGGATTGTTAGCCGGTGAGATCGGTGTTGATATCCGTATGGCAAAGAGAGCAGGTCTTCTTCATGATATTGGTAAAGCCTTAGATCATGAGATGGAAGGTTCCCATATTTCAATTGGTGTTGATTTATGCCGGAAATATAAGGAATCTCCGATTGTAATTAATGCAGTAGAAGCTCACCATGGTGATGTTGAACCGGAATCCTTGATCGCATGTATCGTGCAGGCAGCCGATACGATTTCAGCGGCAAGACCGGGTGCCAGACGTGAAACGTTGGAGACATACACAACAAGACTGACACAGTTAGAAGCAATTGCAAACAGCTTTAATGGTGTTGATAAAACTTTTGCTATTCAGGCAGGTAGAGAGATTCGTGTAATGGTAGTTCCGGAGCAGGTCAGTGACGCGGATATGGTTATTCTTGCACATGATATTGCAAAGCAGATTGAAAGTGAATTAGAATATCCAGGACAGATTAAGGTCAGCTTGATTCGTGAATCCCGTGCAACTGATGTTGCAAAGTAGTCCAAAACATTGAGTCATTGAAGCATAATGCTGAAAACATCCGCCATAGTATCAATAGTGATTGGTATTATGGCGGTTTTTTTATTTGCAGATTCGGATGATATATATTACGATGGTGATTAGAAACACAGGAGGATAGAATGAATGGCAAAATATAAGAAATTAGGCGAAGAATTAGCATATCGCGGGGGAATTATTGAGGTTTACCGGGATAGACTTCTGCTTCCTGACGGAAAAAAAGTAGTATATGATTTGATCAGGCATTCCGGCGGAGCTGCCGTATTGCCGATCACAGAAGACGGAAGGTTGGTAGTTGTCCGGCAATATCGCAACAGTGTCGATAAAGAAGTGTATGAAATCCCGGCCGGATTATTAGAGCCGACGGATAAATCCGGTGAAACCTGTGCCAGACGCGAATTACAGGAAGAAACCGGCTATATAGCCGGAAGCATGGAGTTTGTAGCACAGGTGTATGGAGCAATCGGTGTATGTGATGAAAAAACAGATATTTATTTGGCGGAAAAGCTGACTCCTTGTGAGAGACATCCGGATCCGGAAGAATTTATAGATATTTGTTATCTGAAACTGGAGGATGCGGTGCGAATGATAAAAAATCGTGAAATCATAGATGCAAAAACAGTGATCGCCATACAGTATTATCAGTTAAAAAGCGGAGACAATACGAATAAACTCTGATACTGCAGCATATATAGTATAAGCCGGATGTTGTCCGGATTTATGAAGTATCCGGAGGTGGCACATGAGTGAAAAAAGGATTTCATGGCTGATATTAACATGCTTTACAGGTATTATAACAGGGACGGTTCTGGCCAATACAGCCGGTCTTATGAAATCTGATTTTCTGTATATATTTGCAGTGGATCAATACTCGGCAGCCGGATGGCTTCAACAGGCAAGAAAAGATTTTCTGTTTTATCTGATTCGCCAAAGAGGAATCCAGTTTGTGTTTTTGTGTGTGCTTGGCTTTTTGGGAAATCCGGCAATTATTGTGCTGCTGGGAGTGTTTTTTGGCGGAATGATATGGGGAATGATCCTTTCGTTGGAAACAATACGGCTGGGTATTCAGGGAATGTTGTTTGCAGTGAGTTTGTTTTTTCCGCATAGTTTGCTTTATATTATAGCATTTGGAAGTTTTATCCGGATGCGATGGAAGATGGAAGAACAATCACAGCATATATTCAGCTATGGGGTGAAGTGTATTGTATTACCACTTTTGTTTACAATGGTCGGCATTTTGGCAGAAGGGTTTGTCTCACCATTACTCATCCAGTGGGTTATGAGAAGTTAAGACAATTGAAAATGCATATTTTGTATATTGATTTTTAAGGAATTACTGATTATAATAAAAACAATATCGGCGAATTGTGAAAGGTATTGTTGAATGGGTGAAGAGATTGGTTACTTTGAGACCTATTTAAGAGATGTGAAGCGTTCGAGTATAAATACAATAGCGGCATATCGCAGGGATCTGGTGAAATTTGAAAAATATATGGAAGAACAAGGACGTACTTCAGTTGATATGGTGACAGCTACCAGTTTGACGAGCTATGTTCTTTATTTGGAAAAGCAGGGGATGTCTACAGCTACAATTTCCAGAAGCGTAGCGTCTATTCGTGCTTTTTTCGTGTTTTTATTACGAAAAGGAAGAATCAGGCAGGATCCGTCTGAACAATTGAAGCCGCCACATGTAGAAAAGAAAATACCGCAGATTTTATCTGTGGCTGAAGTAGAATTGCTATTGGAACAGCCATCCGGCAATTCACCGAAGGAATTGCGGGATAAGGCGATGCTGGAATTGCTTTATGCAACCGGAATTCGGGTATCGGAATTAATTTCGTTAAAGGTTCAGGATGTGAATCTGCATATGAATTATATCTGTTGTCACGATGGAGAAAAGGAACGTGTAATTCCGTTTGAGCGGGTGGCAAAGGAAGCTATCTTGCGGTATCTGCAATTGGGACGGGATTCCCTGAATAAAGAAAGTGAGTATCTGTTTGTGAACTATCAGGGTGGCGTGATGACCAGACAGGGTTTTTGGAAAATAATCAAACATTATGCCAATATGGCAGGAATTGAGAAAGATATTACACCACATATGATCCGGCATTCATTTGCATCACATCTGGTTGAAAATGGGGCAGATCTAAAGGCAGTGCAGGAAATGTTAGGTCATTCTGATATTTCAACTACCCAGATTTATGTAAAAAGAAATGCTGTCCGTTTAAAAGAAATATATGATCAGGCTCATCCAAGAGCTAAAAAGGCATAAGGAATATTTATATGATAGAAGAGAGTAAATTATCAAATGGAATCCGGACTATAATCGAAACAGTGCCCAATGTACGTTCAGTTGCATTGGGCATTTATGTTGAGGTCGGTTCGGCATATGAAACAGAACAGAATAATGGAATATCGCATATGATTGAACATATGTTGTTTAAGGGAACAGAGAAAAGAAGTGCCCGGGAAATAGCAATCGAGACAGCACGGCTCGGAGACGATCTGAATGCATATACAGCAAAAGAGGTGACCTGTTTTTATGCCAGAGTATTGGATGAACAGCTGCCATCTATTGTAGAAATTCTGGGTGATATGTTGTGCCATTCTGTGTTTCGTGAAGATGATCTGGAAAAAGAGAAGGGTATTATTCTGGATGAAATCGATATGTATGAAGATTCTCCGGAAGATATGGTACAGGAACAGTTTCAGAAATTGGCATGGAAGGGCAGTCCGCTTGGATATATTATTTCCGGAAAAGAAGAAAATGTCAGACGGATTACAAGAGATGAACTGGTAAGGTTCTGGAAAGAATCTTATGTTGCGGAGCGTGTGCTGATATCAGTGGCAGGCAATGTTGATGGACAGAAAGTAAGGGAATTGCTTGAAAGCAGTTTCTCGGAAATTCCGCATGGTAAGGGTATAAGAAAATCAGATGCTCCGACATATTATCCGATACGACAGGTTTTTCAGAAAGAAACCGAGCAGATGCATTTATGCATGGGTTTTCCGGGAATTAGCCATACAGACTGCAGAAGTTATATCCTTTCTATGGCAAATAGCATTTTAGGCGGAAGTTCCTGCTCCAGACTATTTCAGCAGATACGGGAGGAACAAGGTCATTGCTATAGCATTTATTCGTATGGAAGTTCCTATCGGAATGCAGGAACGATTCAGATATATGCAGGCATGAATCCGGAACATGCAGGTGATGTAGGTGAAGGAATCTTAGATGTTATCCGGAAATTACAGAAAACAGGGCCGACAGAGGAAGAAATCCGACAGACATTATCGCAGATCCGTTCGGAATTGTATCTGTCCATGGAAAATACACATAACCGCATGAATCATAATGCACGTAGTTTTCTTTATTATGACCGGTTTATTTCTCCGGAGGAAATGCTTTCTGAACTGGAGCAGATAAAAAGAGAGGATCTGATCCGGTTCATGCAGGAGTTTTTGAACCATGAGCGGCTTGGAATTACGTTGATGGGAGATATTCAGGCTCATCCGGAAATAAAAAATATTATTTATGGTATTTAAAACACAATTTAGACGTATTTTTTCGGTATTCTATTTAGAAATAAATGTCCATGAGAAATATAAGGAGGGACAGATATGCTGCTTGTAAAGAATTTGGTAAAAAACTATGGGAAACATGAGGCGTTAAAAGGAATCAGTTTTCATATAGAAGAGGGACAGATCGTCGGCCTTTTAGGCCCGAACGGTGCCGGGAAATCAACTACGATGAATATTGTGACCGGATATTTAGCACCGACATCAGGTGAAATTAAAATTCATGGGATTGACCTTTTGGAAAAAACGAAAAAAGCCAGGAGTGAACTCGGCTACCTGCCGGAGCAACCACCGCTTTATACAGATATGACAGTAGAAGAATATCTGAAGTTTGTCTGTTGTCTGAAAGGAAGTAAAAATACACATACAGCAGCTGATGAGACTGAGAAACTAATGCAACAGACCAATCTGGTGGAATATAGGAACGTAATTATAAAACAGCTATCCAAAGGCTATCGGCAGAGAGTCGGACTGGCACAGGCACTGGCAGGGAATCCGCCATTGCTGATTCTGGATGAGCCGATGGTTGGACTGGATCCGAATCAGATTATTGAAATTCGGGAATTGATCCGGTCATTGGCCGGTGAACACACCATAATTATCAGCTCCCATATATTGTCAGAGATAGAATCTGTATGCGACCATATATTGATTCTGAATCAGGGGCAGGTGATGGCTGAAAGCGAGACCAGAAAGCTGGAAGATGAAAATACGGACGCCGGACATCTGCGGATGGTTTTAAAAGGTGATAAGGCAGAAATCAGCCGGATATTGCGAAGTACGGAGCTGTTAAAGGAAATCCAGTCTATTAAAGAAACAGAATCCGGAGTATATGAAGTTAGGGCATTAGCGGAAACAGGAAATGAAGATGTCAGGGATGCCTTGTTTGTGCTGCTGGCGCAGAATCAGATAGTTGTCTATAGTTTGAATATAGAGCATCTGTCGCTGGAAGATATTTTTATTAAGCTGACAGGTAAGGAGGAAGAAAATGAAAGCAATTTATAAGCGGGAACTTGGAGCATATTTCCACTCTATGCAGGCTTACATATTCCTTGCACTATTTGTCTGCATTACGGGTATATTTTTTTCAATCGTAAATATTTCTTATGGATATAATGACTTTGCCGGATATGTTCTGAGTAATAGTTATTATATGATGTTTATTTATGCGATTGTTGTACCGATTCTTACCATGCGCATGTTTGCGGAGGAAAAGAAGCAGAAGACGGATCAGTTGCTTTTGACAGCACCTGTATCAGTTTGGGAGATCGTACTTGGAAAATATTTTGCATGCATGACAGTATTTATGATAGGTGTTGTGATCATCAGTATTTTCCCTGTAATAATTGGTATTTTCGGGAATATTCCGATTGCCAATACGATTAGCGGCTACATTGGAATGATTTTGTTTTCTGCCTGTATGATGGCAATTGGTACTATGATCTCCAGCCTGACAGAAGAACCGGTGATATCCGGAATCGTAAGTGCCGTAATCGGACTGCTTGTGATGTTTTTTGGCAGCCTTGTTTCAATCTTACCGGATGGAGCAGTGCCAACACTGATTTTCTTTGGGATTGTGATAATTGCAGTTGCGGTTATATTTTATCTGGATACCAGAAAGATACAGATAGCAGGGATTGCAGTTCTGGTCGGTGCAGTGATAACAGCCGGACTTTATTTTTTGAAAAAGGACTGGTTTGTTTATGGACTGACCTCCAGTCTGAACTGGTTATCTCTTGAAAAACGATACGAGGAATTTCTGAACGGGATCTTAAATTTTTCATCTGTTATTTATATGCTGAGTGTGAGTGCGGTTTGTCTGTTTCTGACAACCCGGATCATCAGAAGACGCAGATGGAGATAGGAGGAGAATATGGAAGACCAAAATAAAAAGATGAAAAAAAGCGATCAGAAGTTCCGATTAGGATTAACTTCATCCATTGTAGTTGTACTGGTACTGACAGTGGCAATTATCGGAAATCTTCTGGTTGGAAAGTTGAATCTTTCGTGGGATTTGTCACAGGAAGGGGTTTATACGATCTCAGATCAGACAAAGAGTATTCTGAAAGGTCTGGAACAGGATGTCATGGTCTATGTGCTGGATTCCGAGGAAGGGTTTCCAATCGGATATGCACAGATACTGAAACAGTATACAAAAACCAGTTCTCATATTCAGGTTGCATATCGGGAATTGAGTTTATATCCGAATTTCGCTTATGATTATATAGATAGTTCTACTACAATCAACAAAGACAGCATTATAGTCGTATGCGGTGAGAAGCATGTGTATCTGGATTCTGACAAATACACCAGTGTGGGAGCCGGAGATGACGGAAAGTATAAAACATCATTGAACTTTGAACCATTGCTGACATCGGCGGTTAATTCCGTAAATGACGGAGAATCATCGATTATATATCAGACAACCGGTCATAATGAACTGGATCTGTCATCATCTATACAGACAGCGATATTACGTGATAATTATACGCTCAAGGATCTGTCACTCCTTAATCTAGATACAGTTCCGGAGGATGCAGATATTGTATTGATCAATGCACCGACTTCGGATTTTTCAAAAGAAGACTGTGATAAGATCCGGACTTATATTGAAAATGGCGGCAATGTATATTTCATTATGGAAGCTACGATTGTGTTGGAAAATCTGGAAAATCTGATGGAAACATATGGAATCCGGGCAGAAGACGGAATCGTGATGGAGCAGGATAGCTCCCGAATCTACGGTGAGACACCGACTTATATGATTCCGGTTATAAATGATACGGAAATCACCCGAAAACAGTATGAAGCCAATCTGGCACTTCTAGTTCCAATCGCAAAGGGACTGACAGAAAAAACCGGAACCGGCCGGACGGTCACAGGATTATTATCTACTTCGAATTATGCATTTTCCAAAGTGAATCTGGATTCGGAGTACCTGTCGAGGGAAGATGAGGATATAACCGGACCGTTCTATCTGGCTGCATTATCGGAAAAAGAAGGCAGTGGCAGTATGATCGTACTGGCATCATCCAATATGTGTACGGATCAGGTAGATGAAGTTGTTTCCGGAAATAATATAGATTTCCTTTTGAATGGATTCAATTATCTGGTCGGCGATGCTGACAAGATGTCTATCCGCAGTAAAGATATACAGTATGATACAAATGTATATACAACAATGCAGACACGCATTATCAGCGCCGTTGCGGAATGGGGTCTGCCGGCTTTGATTCTGGCAGTCGGAATCGTTCTGGTTTTTGTGCGGAAAAGACGGTCCAGACCATTAAGTACAGAAGCATAAGTCAGGCACTGCGATGACGGATACTGATCAGAAGGAGACCGGTTTGTAAAAGATAACTGAGCATCAGTCCCCACATATAACCTGTTAATCCAATCTGAGGAACCAGGGTCAGGATGCAGATGATTCGAATCGCAATACTGATTATAGAGTATAGCAGGTTTTTACCGGCCAGTCCCAGACCATTCATAATGCTGGCAAGACATGCAGAAAGATAAATAAAAGGACATAGTAATGCAAACCGGAAAAGAAGTTCGCCGGCAGTGGCACTTTGAAATAAAAACTGTCCGGACCAATTTCCGAAAAAAAGCAGGAATAAACTGCTGAAAATTCCGATGATCAGACAAAAGCAGATGCTTTTTCGGATGATGCCGGAAATTGCATGACTATGTTCTTTTGTATGTTCGGAAGAAATTGCAGGCAGGAGCATGGTGGACAGGGAAGCTGTCAATGTCGTAGGAAACATAATACAGGGCAGAACCATGCCTGTCAGAGTGCCATACAGGATCAATGCCTGATCACCATTCTTTAAATATAAGTTCAGCATATGCGGAATCAGGATAGATTCCAAACACTGCAGACCGGTTAAAGACAGGCGGTTAACGGTGAGCGGAACGGCATCGGTTAATAGCTCACGGCAATAAAAACCGGAAGAACGGGGACAATGACCGGAGCCGGCAATAGTCTGCTTTGAATTCTGTTTATGATGATATAGATAACAGGATAGCAGCAGGAGGCATGAAACTATTTCTCCGGCTACGATTCCCCAGACTGCAAAATATGCTTTTGGAACAACCATGGAGAAAAAAGTGACGGATAGAAGATAAACGCTTCCGATTTTTGCAATTTGCTCGACCAATTGTCCCCATGCGGTTTCAACCGACTTCTGAATGCCGATAAAATAACCGGAAAGACATCCCTTCAAAGAAACAAAAGGAAAAGCCAGTGACAGGATCTTTAAACATGGTATACATTCTGTGGCGCGTAAAAGCTGATAACAGATAGGCTTTGCCAGAAAGAAAGTAACAAAGCTGCATAGTATGGAAAGAAAAAGAGAAATCCGGACGGCGTGTTTCAGTAGACAGAAACCGGCGGAGATATTATGATTCGGACGGGCAATTTGTCTGGTCAGCGCTGTTTGAATACCCTGACAGCAGAAACTGAAAATGACCATATAGACAGGAAAAATCATCTGATAAATTCCTAATTCTCTGGCACCGAACAGGTTTGTAAGGAATATTCTATTATAAAATCCTAAAAAACGGGAAAGAATTCCGGCGATGGTAAGAATCAAAGTCCCTTTGATAATTGATTTTTGAGTGGAAGCAGACATAATGGGATACCTTGAAGTTACTTATTTATCATTATATGGAATTTCAGTGGAAATATGCAGAATCGGGAGTTGATATCTTATGGAAATCTATATGGATCATGCGGCGACAACGGCCATGCATCCATCTGTGCTGCAGGAGATGGAACCTTATTTTACAGAGAAATATTATAATCCTTCCGGGAATTACCGGCCCGGTCAGAAAGTGAAACAGACGTTGTATCAGATGCGTGAACGGATTGCGGCTGTGATCGGAGCAGAGCCGGAGGAAATATTTTTTACAAGCGGAGGTACGGAATCGGACAATTGGATAATCCGGTCGTTTGGTAATGAAAAACCAAAGGGCCATATTATTACAACCGGTCTGGAACATCATGCAATCGGGCATTCGTGCAGGCAGTTAGAACAACAGGGAGGAAGTGTAACCTACCTTCCGGTTGATGACAGAGGAAGAGTACACATATCGGAGCTGCAGAAGGCAATCCGGCCGGATACGGTATTGATTTCGATTATGTATGCAAATAATGAAATCGGAACAATACAGCCGGTTTCTGAAATAGGTGAAACGGCACAGGCACACGGAATACCATTCCATACAGATGCGGTTCAGGCATGTGGACAGATTCCGATTCGTGTTAAAAAACAGAAAATTAACCTGTTGAGTGCAAGTGCCCATAAATTTCATGGACCGAAAGGAATCGGATTTCTATATGTTGAAAAAGGGATAAAATTATGTAATCTGTTAGAGGGAGGTGCACAGGAAAACGGAATGCGGTCCGGAACAGAAAATGTTCCGGGAATTGTAGGAATGGCAGCCGCACTGGAATTGGCAGCACACACCATGGAGAAGAATATGAAAAAAGAGAGTGCGTTAAGGGATTATATGATAACAAGAATTTTGAAAGAAATACCATATTCAAGATTAAACGGACATTCCTGGTACCGATTGCCGAATAATATAAATGTAGCATTTCGATTTGTAAACAGTGCACCACTGCTGGTATGGCTAGATATGAATGGAGTCTGTGCATCGGGAGGATCCGCATGTAATTCCGGTTCGGCGGGACCGTCGCATGTGATCAAGGCGATTCGGGTACCGGATGAATATAAACAGGGAGTTCTGCGGTTGACATTGGGAGAAGAGAATACAAAAGAAGACGCAGATCGTGTAATTGATCTTCTAAAGACCAAAATACAGGAACTGCGTCTGCAATCACCGGAATATGAAGATTTTATAAGAAACAGTCAAAAATCAGGTGAGTGAAATGAATTCCGGTTTCCGGTTCTTGAATACACAATAGTAACGAAATCCACAATCCTTCAGCAGGTCTTCTGCAATATCGAAACCGTAAGCAAAATATTGAGGCTGGTGAGCATCGCTTCCGACAGTGATGATCTCACCACCCATGTCTTTATACATGGACAGGATATCGCGGTGGGGATGCGGATATCCAAGGCCTTTGTACAGACCGGCAGTATTGATTTCGATTCCCTTTCCCTGGTGAATCAGATTTTTAAAGATCGCTTCGAAAACATCGGCATAATCCCTGAAATTCCAGCCTTGATTCTGTGTTGGACCATAGCGGACCACATAATCCAGATGACCGTATACATCATAATTCTGAAAGGTTTTTGTGTTTTCGTAAATAGATTCAAAATATTCCCGGTAAGCCTCGGTCTGGGAGCGGCCTTCATAGTAAGAGGGATAATAAGGATCCATACCGCGTACCAGATGAGAAGAACCAATGATAAAATCAAAGTTATAATCAGAGACATAAGTCTCCAGTTTATCTGCAATATGAGCCATTAATCCGAGCTCTACTCCGGTTCTTACAGTGATCTGCTCCCGATATTGATCGGTTAATTCCGCTATCCTGGTCAGATAAGACGGAGTATCAAGCTGAAAATCCATACCATTTTCTGCGTCGACCGGAAAATCAATATCATGATGATCGGTCAGATAAAAATATTTCATTCCACAGGCAACTGCACGATTTAACATATCTGTAACGGGTGTCTCGGAATCACTTGAAAACTCGGAATGAACATGACAATCTGCAAGCATAATGAAAACCTCCTGTTTGATAATTCTATTTATAAAATTAATTTTTGTAATCCCACAGGATTCAGTTTATCATAAAAAGAAGAATGGAAAAAGCACAAAAAAAATCTTTTTATAAATAGACTTGAAATTTTTCCCCAAAGACGGTATTATTATGAATGTAAAAGCCATGTTTAATAACCGTCATTCGACGGTATATTATAAATTAATATTCACTTTATAGGAGGAATTTTCAAATGGCAGTAAAAGTAGCGATTAATGGTTTTGGACGTATTGGCCGTCTGGCATTCAGACAGATGTTCGGAGCAGAAGGATATGAAGTTGTTGCAATCAACGATTTAACAAAGCCTTCCATGCTTGCAGATCTTCTTAAGTATGATACAGCACAGGGTGGATACTGTGGTAAGATCGGTGAGAACCTTCACACAGTTTCAGCTGATGATGAGGCTAACACAATCACAGTTGATGGTAAGACTCTTACAATCTACAAGGAAGCAGATGCAAACAATCTTCCTTGGGGTAAGATCGGTGTAGATGTAGTTCTTGAGTGTACAGGTTTCTACTGCTCAAAGGATAAGTCTATGGCTCATATCAATGCAGGTGCTAAGAAGGTTGTTATCTCAGCTCCAGCTGGTAATGATCTGAAGACTATCGTATTCTCAGTTAACCAGGATACTTTAACAGCTGATGATCAGATCATCTCTGCTGCATCTTGTACAACAAACTGTCTTGCACCTATGGCTAAGGCATTAAATGATTACGCTCCAATCCAGTCAGGTATCATGTCTACAATTCATGCTTACACAGGTGATCAGATGATCCTTGATGGACCACACAGAAAGGGCGATTTAAGAAGAGCAAGAGCAGGTGCTGCTAATATCGTTCCTAACTCAACAGGTGCTGCTAAGGCAATTGGCCTGGTTATTCCAGAGTTAAATGGCAAGTTAATCGGATCAGCTCAGAGAGTTCCTGTTCCAACAGGTTCTACCACAATCTTAACTGCAGTAGTTAAGGGTGCTGATGTAACAGTTGATGGAATCAACGCTGCTATGAAGGCTGCTTCATCAGAGTCATTCGGTTACAACACAGATCCAATCGTATCTTCAGATGTTATCGGTATGAGATATGGCTCATTATTTGATGCTACTCAGACTATGGTATCTAAGATTGCTGATGACTTATATGAAGTACAGGTAGTTTCTTGGTATGATAACGAGAACTCATACACAAGCCAGATGGTTCGTACAATTAAGTACTTTGCTGAATTAGCATAATCCTGGTTGAATATTAATTGACCTTAAGGGTCCGGTCTTCATGGACCGGGCTCTTTTTTTCACGAAAGCATGAGCCTTGCACGAACATATATATCACGTGCGTCGGGTGCTTGCACACAGCGCGCACGTGATATATATGTTCGTATAGGGCGAAGCCCGTGACCGAGCCGGGAGCGGCGAGGTTGCAAGGCGCAAAAGGCGGCGAAGCCCGTGACCGAGCCGGGAGCGGCGAGGTTGCAAGGCTATATTACTGTACTTTGAACATTCCTCCGGAATACTCCGGAGAAGAATAATGTAATAATGAAAGGAGCATAAATATGCTGAATAAGAAATCCGTAGATGATATTAATGTAAAAGGAAAAAGAGTCCTGGTTCGTTGTGATTTTAATGTACCTTTAAAGGATGGACAGATTACAGACGAGAATCGTCTGGTTGCAGCTCTCCCTACAATCAAGAAGTTAGTTGCAGATGGTGGAAAGATCATCCTTTGCTCACACCTGGGTAAGGTTAAGACAGAAGAAGATAAGAAGACCAAGACATTGGCACCGGTTGCAAAGCGTCTGACAGAGCTGTTAGGACAGGAAGTTAAGTTCGTAGCTGATCCTGAAGTTGTAGGACCGAATGCAAGAGCAGCCGTAGAAGCTATGAAAGATGGCGAGATCATTCTGCTTGAGAATACTCGTTTCAGACCGGAAGAGACCAAGAATGGTGAAGCATTCAGCAAGGATCTGGCAAGCATCTGTGATGTATTTGTAAATGATGCATTCGGTACAGCACACAGAGCTCACTGCTCAAATGTAGGTGTTGCTTCCTTAGTAGATACAGCAGTTGTTGGTTACTTAATGCAGAAGGAGATTGACTTCCTTGGAAATGCAGTTGAGAATCCGGTTCGTCCATTCGTTGCAATCCTGGGCGGTGCAAAGGTAGCAGATAAGTTAAACGTTATCTCAAACCTGTTAGAGAAGTGCGATACCCTGATCATTGGCGGTGGTATGGCATATACCTTCTTAAAGGCAAAGGGCTATGAGATTGGTAAGTCTTTAGTAGATGATACCAAGATCGATTACTGTAAGGAAATGATGGAGAAGGCAGACAAGCTTGGAAAGAAGTTATTACTTCCTGTAGATTCTGTTATGATCACTGACTTCCCAAATCCAATTGATGCACCTGTTGAGACAACTATCTGTGATGCTGATAAGATGGACGCTTCCAAGGAAGGCTGCGATATCGGACCTAAGACAATTGAGCTTTATGCAGAGGCTGTTAAGACAGCTAAGACCGTTGTTTGGAACGGACCTATGGGTGTATTTGAGAACCCTACACTGGCTGCAGGTACAAAGGCAGTTGCAGCAGCTTTGGCAGAGACCGATGCTACAACCATTATCGGTGGTGGTGATTCAGCAGCAGCAGTTAATCAGTTAGGCTATGGTGATAAGATGAGCCATATTTCTACCGGTGGCGGTGCTTCCCTTGAGTTCTTAGAGGGTAAGGAGCTTCCTGGTGTAGCAGCAGCTAACGATAAGTAAGAATGCAGGCAGATAAGGAGATAAGAAAATGGCAAGAAAAAAGATTATTGCAGGTAACTGGAAGATGAACAAGACTCCGAGTGAGGCAGTTGCTCTGGTTAACGAGTTAAAGGACTTAGTAAAGAATGATGATGTAGATGTTGTATATTGTGTACCGGCAATTGACATTGTTCCTGTAGTAGAAGCTACCAAGGGTACAAACGTCGCTGTAGGTGCAGAGAATATGTACTTTGAAGAGAGCGGTGCATACACCGGAGAAATTTCAGCAGCTATGCTGGTAGATGCAGGTGTTAAGTATGTTATTATCGGACATTCAGAGCGTCGTGATTACTTCAAGGAAGATGATGCATTACTGAACAAGAAGGTTAAGAAGGCATTTGAGGCTGGTATTACTCCGATTCTTTGCTGTGGTGAGTCATTAGAGCAGAGAGAGCTTGGCGTAACTATGGATTGGATCCGTCTTCAGATCAAGTCTGATCTGGCTGGTATTACAGCAGATCAGGTTAAGAGCATGGTAATCGCTTATGAGCCGATCTGGGCAATCGGTACCGGTAAGACAGCCACTTCTGACCAGGCACAGGAAGTATGTAAGGGTATCCGTGATCTGATCGCTGAGATTTATGATGCACCGACAGCAGAAGCTGTTCGTATTCAGTATGGTGGATCTATGAATGCCGGAAATGCAGCAGAACTGTTAGCAAAGCCTGATATTGACGGTGGTCTGATCGGTGGCGCATCTCTGAAGGCTGACTTTGGTAAGGTAGTTAACTACAACAAGTAAGATCTTGTAATTTTGTAGGAAAGAAGCAATAAAAATAAACTCTCGTCTGTGAGTGGATACTAGGAATCAGGAGCAGATGAGAGTTTTTTGCGTTGAAATCAGCAGTTATAACCGTTTGTCACAAAAACATAACCGTTTGTCGGATGAATGGAGCGGATAAAATATAATATGATATACTGACAGAGTAGGAAGCAGATTTCCGAACATTATGAAGAAAACAAAAGAAAACGGAGGAATGGGAAATGAAGGATTGTAAGAAGATAAAGGCAAACAAGAATTACACAACTGCAGAATTGTTTGAAGTTATAAAGGATTGTAACTTCACTGCAGGGAAGCCGGAGTATAAGGAAATGGGAATTATTAAGTTTATCAAGCTTCCTGCAGTCGGAAGATATTGTCTGCATATTGTTGCCGGAGGAAACTGGATTCAGATTTCGATTACCGATGATATGGCACAGACCGGTACATATGTAGCGAATTCTATGGTAAGCAGCAGACTGGGTATTTTTGCAAAAGCACTGGATAAGGATAAGAAACCATCCAGAGATGTGCTGGAGAAAACAACCGAAGAGTTGGAGCGGTTCCTGAGCTTATAGATTCTTTTAACTCCTTATGGATATGATGGATAATTTTCTTGAATGCGAGAAATGATTATGATAAGATAGTTACGGTTAAATAGTAATTTTTATATTATGTATTCAAAGGAGATAGAACGATGAGTAAAAAACCAGTAGTATTAATGGTTCTTGACGGTTATGGATTAAGTGATAATCCGGACGGAAATGCAGTAGCCATGGCAAATACCCCGGTCATGGACAAATTAATGAAGGAATGCCCGTTTGTAAAAGGAAATGCATCCGGTCTTGCGGTTGGATTGCCGGACGGTCAGATGGGAAATTCAGAGGTTGGTCATATGAATATCGGTGCAGGCCGTATTATTTATCAGGAGCTGACCAAGATTACAAAGTCGATTCAGGACGGAGATTTCTTTGAAAATGCAGAACTGCTCCGTGCCATTGAAAACGTAAAGAAGAATCATTCAGATCTTCATTTATGGGGTCTGTTATCAGATGGCGGTGTACACAGCCATATTACACATTTATATGGATTACTGGAGCTGTGCAAGCGTCAGGGGATTGAAAATGTATATGTACATGCATTCCTGGATGGCCGTGATACTCCACCGGCATCCGGAAAGGATTATGTTGCACAGTTAGAAGCGAAGATGAAAGAAATCGGTGTTGGTAAGATTGCCTCTTTATCCGGCCGTTATTATGCAATGGATCGTGATAATCGTTGGGATCGTGTTGAGAAGGCATATGCGTCCCTGGTATACGGTGAAGGCGAAACTGCTACAGATGCAGTTCAGGCTATGGCTGATTCCTATGCAAAGGATGTTACAGATGAGTTTGTACTTCCGACAGTCATCGTTGACGAGGCAGGTAAGCCTTTGTCTCTGGTAAAGGAGAATGATTCCGTAATCTTCTTCAACTTCCGTCCGGACCGCGCCCGTGAGATTACCCGTGCATTCTGCGATAAGGAATTTACAGGCTTTGAGCGGAAGAATGGATTTATGCCATTAACCTATGTATGCTTTACAGATTATGATGAGACGATTGAAAACAAATATGTTGCATTCAAGAAGGAGAGCATCACCAATACATTCGGTGCATATCTGGCAGAAAACAATCTGACACAGCTTCGTCTGGCTGAGACAGAGAAATATGCACATGTTACATTCTTCTTCAATGGTGGTGTAGAGGAACCGAACAAAAACGAAGAACGGATTCTGGTAAAATCTCCGGCAGTAGCAACCTATGATCTCCAGCCGGAAATGAGTGCACCGGAGGTGTGCAAGAATCTGGTTGAGGCAATTACATCGGATAAGTATGATGTGATCATTATTAACTTTGCAAATCCTGATATGGTAGGTCATACCGGAGTGATTCCTGCAGCTGTAAAGGCTGTTGAAACAGTGGACCAGTGCGTAGGAGAAGCGGTGGAAGCAGTAAAGAAGATGGACGGTGTTCTGTTTATCTGTGCCGATCATGGTAATGCAGAGAAGATGATCGATTATGAGACAGGAAAGCCGCATACGGCACATACAACCAATCCGGTTCCGTTTATTCTCTTTAATTATGATCCGGCATATACTTTACAGAAAAATGGATGTCTGGCAGATATCGCACCAACCTTATTAGAAGTAATGGGACTTCCACAGCCACAGGAGATGACCGGAAAGTCACTGCTGGTAAAGAAAAATTAATGAATAACAATCATATTGATAATTATATAATATGATGCCAGGGTCAAAAGGTCTAAGCCCACATGAGCTTGCTCATAGGTGGGTGAAAGACCTTAGGACCCGCCCCGATATGAGCATAAAAGTGGGATGATAATCCCACGATATGCGAATATTGGGTAGGATTGTGGGAGTGCGTAGCACGAAGCAATCCGTAGGCATCAAAGTCGGGGGCTTTTGACCCCGACATCATAATATAATTCAGATCATGAATACAGACCCTTATGATTTTTGACCGAAACAGTCAAAGATGAATAAGGGTCTGTTTTTTGTGCATACTTTTTACTAAGCCTAATTGCATATAGGAGGAATGAAAAGATGCGAGAAGTAAAAATTCTGGATGTACATGCCAGAGAGATTTTGGATTCCAGAGGAAATCCGACCGTAGAAGTGGAGGTGCAGTTGGAGGCCGGAATCACGGGACGTGCGCAGGTGCCGTCCGGTGCATCAACCGGGGAGCATGAAGCATTGGAACTGCGGGATGGTGAGAAACGCTACGGAGGTCTTGGGGTTCAAAATGCGGTCTTAAATGTGAACACAAGAATTGCAGATAAGATTATTGGAAAGAATGCATTTGAACAGGCAGAAATAGATCGGATCATGCTGGAGGCGGATGGAACGGATAATAAATCCAGATATGGAGCAAATGCGATTCTGGGAGTGTCCCTGGCTGTGGCGAAAGCAGCGGCAACTGCTCTGAAAATGCCGTTATACCGATATATTGGAGGGGTAAATGCACGAACAATTCCGGTTCCGATGATGAATATCTTAAATGGTGGCAAGCATGCGGATAATACGGTTGATCTGCAGGAATTTATGATAGCTCCGGTAGGAGCGGAAACTATTAAGCAGGGTCTGCAGATGGCCTGTGAGATTTATCATGCTCTGAAAAAACAGTTAAAGGAACGTGGTCTGTCTACCGCAATCGGAGATGAAGGCGGATTTGCACCGGATCTGGCAAGTTCGCAGGAAGTACTGGACATAATTGTGGAGGCGATTCAGGCGGCCGGATATAAGCCGGGAGAGGATATACAGATTGCAATTGATGCGGCGGCTTCTGAGCTGTATCTGGATACACAGGACCTGTACTATTTTCCGGGAGAAAGCCGGATGTCCGGAAAAGAGGTATATCGGAATGCAGAGGAAATGGTGCAGTATTATGAAGATCTGGTGGCAAAATATCCGATCTATTCGATTGAGGATGGACTGAATGAAAATGATGTAAAAGGCTGGAAAATTCTGACATACCGGCTGGGCGATAAGATACAATTGGTGGGTGATGACCTGTTTGTAACAAACACCGGTCGACTGAAAATGGGAATTGATGCACAGATTGCAAACTCTATCCTGATTAAATATAATCAGATAGGGACTCTGACAGAAACCTTAAATGCGATTCATATGGCAGCAAATGCGGGATATACAACCGTAATTTCTCATCGTTCCGGCGAGACAGAAGATAGCTTTATCTCGGATCTTGCAGTAGCGGTCAATGCAGGGCAGATTAAGACCGGTGCGCCCTGTAGAGCAGATCGGACAGCAAAATACAATCAACTGCTTCGAATAGAAGAAGAATTGGGAAAAGTTGCTGTTTATCGCGGCTGGTAAAAAATAACTTGAATTTCATAATACACTATGCTATTATAAGCTCTAGTTGAGCATTTGGAACGGAGGTGTAATTATGAAATTAGCACTTGAAATTGTTTTTTTACTTGTATCAGTTGCGATGTCAGTATTTGTATTATCACAGGAAGGTAAATCAGACGGTCTTTCAAGTTCACTGGGCGGAGGTGCCGGGGAGACCTATTGGAATAAGAATAAAGGACGATCAAAGGAATCGGTATTAACTACAGTTACCACTGTATTAGCTGTATTGTTCTTTGTAATATCCCTGGTTTTGACCTTGTTCTTTTAATAAAAAGCTGTCGCATGTACGACAGCTTTTTATTTTGCTGCAATGGCGGGAATGATCTGGCCGATGTATGCCCGTAAGTGGCTGTGAACAGAGGATGGTGAGCAGGAGGCTGTAGATTACAGGTTGGAGAATTATGGAAGAGAAGGAATTATATTTAGAACGAAAAGAAAAAGTAAAAGATGTTATATACAGTCCGGAATATAAGCCGATGAAGTATAAGGAACTGGCATTTCTGTTTCAATTAACAGAGGATGAGAAGCCGGTTTTATCACAGATTCTGAATGAATTGACAGAAGAAGGAAGGATTGTTAAGACTCCGAGAGGAAAATATCAGAGGCTGGATGCCGGGATTTTATGCGGTACCTTTACGGGAAATAATCGCGGATTTGGATTTGTGACGGTAGAAGGCGATGATGAGGATTATTTCATTCCGGAAAAAGCCTGCAATGGTGCCCTGCATATGGATACGGTTCTTATGCGGGTGACGAATGCCGAAAGCAGTGCAGGGAGAAGACGGGAGGGAGAAATCACTCGAATCCTTTCACATGGCATCAAAGAACTGGTTGGAACCTTTGATCCGGGCAAAGGATATGGATTCGTGATTCCGGACAACCAGAAGTTTAATCAGGATATTTTTATACCTAAGGCACTGACCAAAGGTGCGGTCCGAGGACATAAAGTGGTCGTACAGATTACGGATTATGGAAATAAGAATCAGAAGCCGGAAGGGCGTATCACAGAGATATTGGGACATATCAATGATCCGGGAACGGATGTGATATCAATTGTAAAAGCCTATGATCTTCCGGTGGAATTTCCGGATATGGTTATGCGGCAGGCTGAGCGGACTCCGGAGGAGCCGGATGCAAAAGATTATGCCGGACGTAAGGATCTCCGGGACTGGATGACGGTTACGATCGATGGTGATGATGCCAAGGATCTGGATGATGCGATTACATTGCGGAAAACAGAAGATGGCTATGAGCTAGGCGTTCATATTGCAGATGTTTCGGAATATGTGACAGAACATTCACCGCTTGACGAGGAAGCTTTAACCCGTGGTACAAGTGTATATCTGGTTGACCGGGTGATTCCGATGCTTCCGCATCGGCTGTCAAACGGAATTTGTTCCCTGAATCAGGGAACGGATCGCCTGGCATTAAGTTGTATTATGCAGATAAATGAGAAGGGAAATGTGGTTCACCATGAGATAACGGAGACGGTAATCCGGGTGGATCGAAGGATGTCCTATGCAAATGTAAATAAGATTCTGGAACAGAATGATGAAGCGGTAAAACAGGAATATGCAGAATTTCTTCCGATGTTTTATCAAATGAAGGAATTGGCGGACATTTTGCGAAAAAAGCGGGATAAGCGTGGATCTATTGATTTTGATTTTCCTGAGACACAGATCATATTGGATGAGAAAGGATTCCCGGTTGATATTCGACCATATGAAAGATTAACTGCAAATAAGATTATAGAAGATTTTATGCTGCTGGCAAATGAAACAGTGGCAGAAGATTATTTCTGGCAGGAACTGCCTTTCGTGTACCGGACACATGAAAGTCCGGACCCGGATAGAATCCGTAAGCTGGGGATTCTGGTTTCAAATTTCGGCTACTGTTTAAAAGCAAATCCCGAGAATATCCATCCAAAGGAATTTCAAAAGCTGTTAGAACGGATATCAGATTCACCGGAAGAGGCAATGATCAGTCGATTGACATTACGGTCTATGAAGCAGGCAAAATATTCTACAATCTGTTATGGACATTTTGGACTGGCAACGCATTATTATTGCCATTTTACATCTCCGATCAGACGCTATCCGGATTTGCAGATTCATCGGATCATAAAGGAAAATCTGCATGGAAAACTTTCAGATAAACGGATTACACATTATGAGAAGATATTACCTGAGGTTTCTGAAAGCTGTTCTAAACTGGAACGGCGTGCAGATGAAGTAGAACGTGAAGTGGAAAAGATGAAAAAGGTTCAGTATATGTCCCGTAGAATCGGAGAATGCTACGAGGGTGTGATTTCCGGTGTGAATGCATGGGGAATGTATGTGGAACTGCCGAATACAGTGGAAGGTCTGGTTCATGTGACGAATATGGTAGATGATTATTATTACTATGATGAAGAAAAATATGCTATGATTGGAAAAGATACCGGTAAAGAATATACCTTGGGGGAAAAGGTATGGGTCATGGTAAAGGCTGCAGACAGAATTTCAAAAACAATCGATTTTATATTAGTTCAAAATATGGAGGAATAATATGGCAAAGGAAAAGGGAAGCCGTTTGATCGCAAATAATAAAAAAGCCTATTTTGATTATTTTATTGAAGATACTTATGAGGCCGGAATTGAACTGGTCGGAACGGAAGTAAAATCATTGCGGCAGGGGCATTGTAGTATCAAAGAAGCGTTTATAGGAATTGACAATGGCGAAATATATATATATCATATGCATATCAGTCCGTATGAAAAGGGAAACATTTTTAATAAGGATCCGTTGCGGACCAGAAAACTGCTGCTGCATAAATCAGAGATCAATAAGCTAATGGGACAGTCAAAAGAAAAAGGTTATACCATTGTGCCGCTGAAAGTATATTTTAAGGATAGTCTTGTAAAAGTAGAAATCGGGTTGGCCCGCGGTAAGAAATTATATGATAAGCGGCAGGATATTGCAAAGAAGGATCAGAAGCGAGAAGCGGAAAAGGAATTCAAAATCCGGAATCTTCAGGTATGACAGACAGGAAGGAAGCAGTTATGAGTCAAGAAAAAGTAGCGAGAAATAAGAGCGAAAAAATCAAGAACAAAAATCGTCAGAAAAAACAGAAAAATCGTAATCTGGGATGGATTATTGCAGGATGTATCGTATTTGGAATCGTTGCGGGATTCTGTATGGGTAAATATTGGCTTTATCCCAAATATATGGGTACATCGGAAACGATAGAAAATACCGGCTATGATTTGCAGGATCGTTCCGGAGAATTGCAGGATTTGAATGATCAGATTAATTCCCAGGATGAACAGCAGTAATTGTTCGAAAAGAATGAATAGAATCGTTTTGGATATTAGGACAACAGAAGATTCGATTGACAAAAAAACAGGATAGGTATATTCTAATATTAGCATCGTCTGTAACCATACAATCATGTCAGCGTTTGAGCTGTCAAAAGTTGAGGGGTTGTACTGGTTTCGACGGGGATTTAGAAATTATGGAAGCCATCCGTGGACCAGAGCCACGCTAAAAGCTGGAAATCTAAATATAAACGCAGACGAAAAATTTGCATTAGCTGCCTAAGGGCGGCAGTCGGCCTTGAGTCTCCCGTAGCTTAAGTTTACCGGCTTCATCCATGCGGGGCACTCGATTGCCTAAGCTTTGCGGCAGTCGAAGACTTATGAAGCTACTGAAACAATCAGCCCGTTCGTAGGCGGTTTGTTGAGGGAATGAATGTATGCGGACTGTGATGGAAGAAACTGTAATGGAAGGATCTTCGGACGCGGGTTCGATTCCCGCCAGCTCCATATTTTGTACTAAGGAGGGACCCATCGCAGATGGGAGGATACCTTAGTGCCTACGCAGACGCCAACGAACGAAGTTCGTTTTGAATGCGTCTGCTCCATAATCAGTACTAAGGAGGGACCCATCGCAGATGGGAGGATACCTTAGTGCCTGCGCAGACGCCAACGAACGAAGTTCGTTTTGAATGCGTCTGCAGAATTTAATAAACGAAAGATGCAGAGGGTTATATTATGAAAAGAGCGGCAAAGAAGTTACTCGTCCTGACGTTACTGATTGGGACAATGGTCTGCCTGGGGGCATGTGGTAAAAAAGATGAAGTGAAAGATGATTTGTGTACATATATTAATGATATGACAGAGGCACAGAAGCTTCAGCAGGAAGCAATTAATACATATAATTCCTATGTGGATGATCCGGAATTGGATTCGCAGGAATTATTGACTGCATTAAAGGATACGATCATTCCGGAGTATTCTCAGTATTTGGATGCAATTAATGCAGTGTCTCCTGCAACGGAAGATGTTACAAATGTAAAATTGAAGTGCATAGAAGGGGCAAATAAGCAGTATGCAGCACTTACAAAAGTAAAAGAAGCAATCGAAGCATGCGACTCAGAAATGCTGACGGAAGCAGACGGATTGATTCAGGAATCCGTACAACTGTTCCAGGACTATGAGACACAGTTGAATACATTAGCTGAAGAACATGAGGTTACTCTGATTAATGGAACTGGAAGCAGTACTGCAGAATAAATGTATGAGTAAAGGTGTTCAGACCTTGTGTTTGAACACCTTTTTTAGTTTTAGTTATTGCAGAAGGAAAATAATATGAGAGTAAATATGGATTGGAGGAAGGTATATGGGAGAACAGGAAAAAGAGGTAGTACAAAAACCGGATGAAATGAATCTTTTAGTAGCCGGCTACGAATTTGCAACTATAAGGGAAGCACAGGAAGCCAGAAAAGAATTACGGAATATTCAGGCATTAAAAGAAAAAATTGATTTCAGCAAAAAGAAAAATGTATTTGAGATATACAAAAGGTTGGTAGAAAAACGGGCATTCCGGACTCCGGTTGGACTCCAGTTTTTAGGAGAATTCAGGGACTATCTGATTGATACCATGAAATATAAGGCGGAAGAAGTACCATATATTCAGGCTCCGTCCGGGAACGGAAGGTTTCGCGAGGAGCAGGAGGAATTCCGGTTACTGCAGATAGAGAATGAAGCATTTCGAAAGAAACAGCATTATACAATAGCAACTATAATTGCTTTAATTATAGTGATTATAGCGATGTTTGTGATCACAGCACTGAATCCGAATGTGGGATATATCAATACCGAAAATAAGATATTGAATCGGTATGCGGGATGGGAAGAGGAGCTGACAAATCGGGAAAAACAGATTCAGCAAAAAGAGAAAGAACTGGGGATTACGCCATCTACACAGGAGGAGCCATAGTGTTCACAATTTTATCATATTCCTTTGATAAAATATAATGAAATAAATGATCAGGGGTGCCGGTATGGAAAACTTAAAAATATTAGTAGTTGATGATGAAAGCAGAATGCGAAAGCTGGTAAATGATTTTTTGAGCCACAAGAATTTTAATGTAGTAGAAGCCGCAGATGGAGAAGAAGCTCTGGATATTTTTTTTGGAAATAAAGATATTGCTTTAGTGATTTTGGATGTCATGATGCCGAAGATGGACGGATGGCAGGTATGCAAAGAAATCAGACAATATTCCAAAGTACCTATTATCATGTTGACGGCGAAGGATTCGGAACGGGATGAACTGTTAGGGTATGAGCTTGGAATTGATGAATATATTACCAAACCGTTCAGCCCGAAGATTTTAGTTGCACGGGTAGAGGCAGTATTGAGAAGAACCAGTAATCTGCAGGATTCCGATGTTATACAAGCAGGAGCCATCGAGATGGACGTGAATGCCCATATGGTGAAAGTAGATGGAGAGCCGATCGAATTGAGTTTTAAAGAGTTTGAACTGCTTCACTATTTTGTTATGAATCAGGGAGTGGCACTGTCTAGAGAGAAGATCTTGAATAATGTCTGGAATTATGATTATTTTGGGGATGCCAGGACGATAGATACCCACGTCAAAAAATTGAGAAGTAAGTTAAAAGATCGTGGAGAATATATTAAGACTATTTGGGGAATGGGTTATAAGTTTGAGGTAACACCATGAAAATGAAAAATACAATTCAGTTTCGTCTGACCATAGTGTCCATTTCATTTATAGCATTGATCATAGCTATCAGCTGGCTGTTATATCACAGGAGCTCTTTTGTATGGTTTGAAGCAAAGGCTGAAGATAATCTTGAAAGTCTTTACCGGCAGGTAAATGACCTTTTTCAGAACGAAGCTATCAATGATGATGAACTGGCAATCGGTTTCGAGGGATTGAATAATCCGTTAAATGCAATTATTGTTGTAAGCGATGGCGAGAGTAAAATATATACGACTACCAATGAGAAAAGCATGATGTTTGATAGCTTAAATGCTATGACAAAGTTGATCCAGAATCCGAATTTTCTGGAGAGCGGGAAAAATTATGTGATTGAAATTCATCAGGATGATCGGATGAAGACCGGATATTATGACCTGACCGGATATCTAAGTAACGGATATCTGATCGTAATACGTACCTCTATGGACTCCATAAACACCAGTGCACGGTTTACCAACCGGACATTTTTATATTTCAGCCTTGCGATTCTGGTTCTGGCGGCTATTGTAATATCCTGTATCAGCAGGTATTTTTCAAAACCGATTCATGATATGGCAATTGTTGCAAAGAGAATGTCCAATCTGGATTTTGATGCAAAGGTTCAGGTGAAATCGAAGGATGAAGTAGGGGAATTGGGTGAAAGTATGAATGTGCTTTCAACGAAGCTGGAACGTACGATTTCGGAACTGAAGACTGCCAATAGCGCCTTACATCATGATATAGAGCAGAAAACACAGATTGATGAAATGCGAAAAGAGTTCCTGTCCCATGTATCGCATGAATTAAAGACTCCGATTGCTTTGGTTCAGGGATATGCGGAAGGTTTGAAGGAGAGCATTAGTGATGATCCGCAGAGCATGGAGTTTTATTGTGATGTAATTATTGATGAAGCGAATAAGATGAATAATATGGTAAAGAAGCTTCTGTCTTTAAATGAATTGGAATTCGGACAGGAGCAGGCACAGGTAACGCGATTTGATATCAGTGAATTGATCCATAATATCTGCAGTTCTTCGAATATACTATTGGAAGAAAGCGGTGCAGAACTGATTCTGCCGCCGAAAGAACCTGTATATGTGTGGTCAGATGAATTCCTGATTGAAGAGGTAGCAACTAATTATCTTACAAATGCGATTCATTATGTGTCCAAACCAGGGAAAATTGAAATACGATTTGTTCAGCTGGAAAAGGAATTGCAGGTCGTTGTATATAATACGGGAAACCCAATTCCGGAAGAAGAGCTGAATAAGCTTTGGATAAAATTCTATAAAGTTGACAAGGCAAGAACGCGGGAATATGGTGGCAGCGGAATCGGGCTGTCGATTGTAGCGGCGGCAATGGAGGCACTCGGAAAGTCCTATGGAGTGCGAAACGTGGAAGACGGAGTGGAATTTTATTTTAACCTGGATACGGATATTTCTTGATGGGAGACCGTAAATGTGATAAAATTAATCTATTGATCATGAAGTGTTAATGGGGGTGTCATTGTGAAGCGAATCGGATGTCTGCTTGTGATTTTTATGATGCTGGCAGGATTGACCGGCTGTGGCAGGGAATTGTCTACCGAAGAAAATCGAGTAATTGCAGAGTATGCGGCAGATTTGTTGTTAAAATATGACAAGAATTATCAGTCTAAGTATATGAATACAGAGGATGAAACGGAAGCCGTTACAACAACGGAGCAGGATACGGAAGCAACAACGGAAGAGACTGTTACAGAAGCAGTAAAAGCTACAGAGACGGTAAATACCACAGAGGCAGAAGGTGAGGATTCAATCATCCCCCCCTCTGATGGCGGCAGTGTGCAGGACATTGCCGAGATTGCAGGTCTGGATGGCATTTCCATTCGATATAATCGGTGCATGTTTTTAGATCGTTATCCATCGATTGATCAGGATGGAGCATTTATTTATTTGGATGCGGACGAGGGCTATAAGCTTGTTGTGGTGAAATTTGATATTGCAAATGAAACGGCAGAGGATAAAGTGGTAGATTTATTGAATACGGATCTGAGCTATCGTCTGGTCATGAATCAGTCCAAGGCTGCAAAACCAATGCTGACAATTTTAATGGATGATCTTGGAACTTTTTCAACGACTATATCGGCGAACTCGGAGCAGTCGGCGGTTCTGGTATTTCAGATATCGGATGGACTTATAGATAAAATCGAGCACCTGGACATTCGTGTGACATATCAGAATGAGGAACATACAATTCCGATACAGTAGGAGGTAAGCGAGAGTGAAAACAGATATTTTATTAGAGAGTGGTACAAATGAATTAGAAATTTTAGAGTTTATTGTCGGAAACAATCATTATGGTATTAATGTGGCAAAGGTGAAAGAGATTTTGACCATGCAGCCGATCACACCAATTCCAAACGCTCATCCCTGCATTGAAGGAATGTTTATGCCGAGAGGTGACATTATAACTGTAATGAACCTTTTTGCAATTCTCGGGTTTGATGATTTGGAAGATCCTTCGACCAATATGCTGATCGTAACGAACTTTAACAATTTAAATATTGCGTTCCGGGTACAACAGGTGCTTGGAATCCATAGGGTTTCATGGACAGAAATCGTAAAACCGGATGTAACTATCAATGCAAACGGAACCGGAATGGCAACCGGAATCATTAAGAGAAATGATTCCTTGATCCTGATTCTGGATTTTGAACGGATTGTAGAAGAGATTTGTCCTGAGACCAGTTTGCGTATTTCAGAGATTGATGAACTGGGTGACAGAAAGCGGAGCGATGTTCCGATTCTGGTGGCAGAGGATTCTCCGATGCTGGAGGCAATGATTCAGGATGCATTAAATCGTGCAGGATATACGAATCTTACAATTAAAGCAAATGGTCAGGAAGCATGGGATGTGATTTGTACATTAAAGAAGAATAACGGATTAAAATATGGTGTACAGCTGTTGATTACAGATATTGAAATGCCGCTTATGGATGGACATCATCTTGTAAAACTGGTGCGGGAAGATGATGAATTAAAAGATCTTCCGATTATTATTTTCTCTTCCCTGATTAATGAAGACATGAAACGGAAGGGAGAGCATCTGGGTGCCAATGCACAGGTCTCAAAACCGGAAATAGGAAATCTGGTTCATATCATTGATCAGTTGGTTGGTTATGATGCTGAAAAGGATGTATAAATAATAACAAAGCAGCCACATATGTGGCTGCTTTGTTATTTTATGAATTCGATTTAATCTAATGTGAATTTTTCTTCAATATCCTGATTAAATACACAGTAAACGGTATTGTCTTCCGGCTTGATGTATAACTGCAGGGATTTTAGCTCAGATGCCTTATGTCCGTTGTCAACCCAAATCCGTTTAGCGGTTGCAACCAATTCGTTTTCTGCAATCTGCTTTTCAGAGAATTCTACGTAAATTGATGACTTCATATAACTTCCTCCTTTACTGGATAATCATTGAAACATCCTTAATATATAATATTTCTGTATGAAATGCAACTTGTTTTTTGAGGTGGCTTATTGTATAGTTATGAAAGAGTGCTCATGAAGAGGGTGAAATTATGGATGAAAATTATTTGGATCAATTATTGAAAAATGTAGAAGAAGATGACGTGGTCACCGGTTCCGGTCGGACGGGCATTACAGAGCCGGAAAAAAGTGATATGGGTCTGGATATGGAGAAAAATCTGGAGACGGATTCGTCAAATATTCAGGGTGTAGCATGGTCAGATGCGGAAATTCCAACAGAAGAAATATCTGAGCTGGATGAATTGGACAAGCTGGCGGATATGGATATGAACGATATGGATTTTGCGGATATTGATTTTGATGATATTGATGTTACAAAAATGGATTATGATGAGTTGAAGAGCCCGTTAAACACAGAAGATATAAACGATTTGCAGATAGATGAAAAATATCTGGATGAGCCGGCAGATAATGATTTTGAACAGGAATTTCTGGAAAAGAAACAGGATGAAAGTGCAGTGGACCCGCAATCTGAAATTCCGGATGATACGGATATCGATGCAATGTTTAAAGAGGTTTTTGGGGACGAAGGACCGGATCTGCAATCACCGGAGTCTGTAGAAATGCAGCATATAGAAGAACCGGAGGTAATGGACGAACAAGAAGTGCCGCTGGAAACAGAAGAAGCAGTTTCAGAGACAGAGCAGAAGCTGCCGGCAGAAGATACAGGGGACGCTTCATCCGGTGCAGATATGGATGATTTATTTGCAATGCTTGGATTGGATGCAAATACTGAAATGACGGCAACTGTTCCGGATAAGGATGAGATTCCGGATTTCGAGATTCCACCGGAAATGGAAGATTTGAAAGATCTTGGGGAAATTGAACCGGAAAAAAAGAAGAAAAGTTTTATGGATGTTTTGTTTGGGGAAGATGATTCTGATGAACCAACTCCGGAAGAACTGGAAGAAAAAAGACAGAAAAAAGAAGAAGCTAAATTAAAAAGGAAAGAAGAAAATAAAGAGAAAAAAGCAGCTCAGAATGAAAAGAAGCAGAAAGATCAGAAGGAAAAGCAGGCAAAACTGGCATCGAAAAAGGCAGCCAGAAAGGCAGAAGAAGCGAAGCTGTTGGCGGCAGAAGGTCCGGAAAAGAAGCTGAACAAGCCATTATGTGTGATTGTAATTTTGTTCTTTCTGTGCATTGGCGGTGCAGTGATTCTTGGTACAAATGTGTTTGATTATACTCTGGTGATTACAAAGGCTACTACATACTTCGAACGCCAGAAATACGGAATGGCATATCGAGAGATTCTCGGAGTAAATGTAAAGGAACAGGATAAAGATCTGGAATCCAGAATCTATACTGTTATGTATGTGGAACGGCAGTACGAGGCTTATGAGAATTACAGAGCAATGGATAAACCGGATAAAGCATTGGATTCATTGCTTCAAGGATTGGCCAAGTACGATGATTATTATCAGGAGGCACAGACATTAAATATTCTGGATGACTATAATTATGCGAAGAATCAGATTGTGACTGCCTTAAATGAGGCTTATGGTATGACAGAGGCGGATGCACTGGAGCTTCTGCAATTGCCGGATCAGGAATACACAGAGCAGATCAGACTTCGGAGTGCGGATGTTCAGTTCAATAACAGCAGCGAAACATCTTCCGGTAATGCTGTCAGTACAGAAGCGGGAACGGAAAGTGAAAATACAGTAGAGGATGTGACACAATGATAGCGATTATCGACTATGATGCAGGAAACATTAAGAGTGTGGAAAAAGCAATCCAGTACCTTGGCGAGGATGCGGTCATAACCAGAGACAGAGATCTGATCCTGAACAGTGATAAGGTGATCCTGCCCGGGGTCGGAAGCTTTGGCGATGCCATGGCTAAGATTCGGGAATATGATCTGGTAAATACGATCTATGATGTTGTGGACAAGAAGACCCCGTTTCTCGGAATATGCCTTGGTCTGCAGCTTCTGTTCAAGACAAGCGAGGAAAGCGAAGGAGTAACAGGACTTGGACTTTTGGATGGACGGATCATAAGAATACCGGATGCCCCCGGATTAAAGATTCCGCATATGGGCTGGAACTCTCTGAATATAAAGCCGGGTGCAACACTGTTTCAGGGCATAGAGGATCAGTCGTATGTATATTTCGTACATTCTTATTATCTTCAGGCGGAGCATGAAGAGGATGTTGCTGCAACGACGGTATATTCAACAAAGATTCATGCATCAGTGGAACATGAGAATATATATGCATGCCAGTTCCATCCGGAAAAGAGCAGCCGGGTTGGCTTACAGATACTTAAGAATTTTATTCAGTTATAGGAGGCGGAATAAATGCATACAAAACGAATTATTCCCTGCCTGGATGTTAATAAGGGACGGGTGGTCAAAGGCGTAAACTTTGTTGATCTGCGGGATGCCGGTGATCCGGTAGAGATTGCGGCAGCGTATGATAAGGCCGGTGCGGACGAACTGGTATTTCTGGATATAACGGCATCTTCCGATGCCAGAAATATAGTGGTAGATATGGTGCGACGTGTAGCTGAGACTGTGTTTATACCATTTACCGTTGGCGGAGGCATCCGTACAGTAGATGATTTTAAAGCAATCCTGCGGGAAGGCGCAGACAAAGTATCAATCAATTCTTCAGCAATTGACCGTCCACAGCTGATTTCAGAAGCAGCTGAGAAATTCGGCAGCCAGTGCGTAGTAGTTGCAATTGATGCAAGAAGAAGACAAGACGGAACCGGCTGGAGCATCTATAAGAACGGTGGAAGAGTCGATATGAATATGGATGCGGTTGCGTGGGCAATGAAGGTTGAAGAACTGGGTGCCGGTGAGATACTTCTGACAAGCATGGACTGTGACGGCACCAAGGCCGGATATGATATTGAACTTACCAGAATCATTTCAGAAAATGTAGGAATTCCGGTTATTGCGTCCGGTGGTGCGGGAACCATTGATCATTTTGCGGAAGCGTTAACGGACGGAAAGGCAGATGCGGCACTGGCAGCATCCCTGTTCCATTATAAAGAGCTGGAAATTGCAGATCTGAAAGAAGCATTAAAGCAGCGGGGAATACCGGTGCGTATATAAGAAGGTCAGAATATGAAGGAAGTAACATTAAAACACAATGAACTGGATGTAGATGAATATCTGTTGCTGCGGAGCGGCGTTCATTGGAAGGTGTTAAGTCGTGAGCAGGCGAAGCTTGCACTGGAGCGAAGTTTATATATTGTAACTGCCTATGTGGATGGTGAATGTGTAGGTATGGGACGGCTGGTCGGTGATGGCGCAGTCATCTGCTATGTACAGGATCTGATCGTATTACCGCGTGTTCAGCGTTTGGGAATCGGATCTAAAATATTAAATGAACTGAAGCAGCATGTAGAAGAACTGCGGCTTCCGGATACGGAAATGATGTTTTGCCTGATGTGTGCAAAGGGACGGGAACCGTTCTATGAGAAACACGCTTTTCTTGCAAGACCGACCGAAAATCTGGGGCCGGGTATGATCCAATACTTAAATAATACTACAAAAAATCAGGATACTATGTTATAATTTATGAGCAATAATTTGAAACGATACAATGGAGAAGAAATATGTCAGAAGCTATAGAAGAAAAACAGATGAGGCGCAGGCGGATTGAAAGAATGAAAAAGATTCTGCTGATAACAGCATTGGTTCTGATTTTGATTTCATTGATTTTGAATATTGTTCTTCTTTTCCGGGTGATTCATCTGAGTCAACTGGTAGAACAGCTGGGTATGATTCAGATTCTTATGGTCTGATTTAATATATTGTCGGAGTATGGCGGCTACAAAGGAGGTTAACATGGGATTTTTTAAAGATTTCAAGAATGACATGAAGCAGGCAGTCAATGAACTGATGCCTGGTGATGAAGAAATGGTAAATGAATATGATGATGATGATATGGTGAATACTCTGGAAGAGGAACCAGAGGATTCCTATGTAAATACAATGGAACCGGAGACTGCATCCGCTTCGGAGGAGCCGGTTTCAGACGAAGAGGACTTCTCAGAGCTGGATGCACTTGCGGATCTGGATATTGATGAAGAAGATCTGCAGGATGAAGCAGCAGAGGAGACTGTTACAGAGACGCCGGTTGCAGAAAGCACTGCGGAGCCGGAGACAGAGACGATTTCCGAAGAGCTGGAGCATCAGGAATATGAAGAGACGGTTGCAGAGAGTGCTCAGGAACCGGAAGAAATACAGAACACAGAGATTGAGGAGGAGCCAGAAATGTCAGAGGACAAGATTATTGAGATGCAGCCTGTGCAGGAACCGGAAAAAGAGGAAAAAGTAACTGCAGCGGTACAGGAAGCAGAATCTGCCGCAGAAGAAGTCAGTGACAGCACAGCATATATTACCAAGGGCACCAGAATCGAAGGAAATATCATGACAGACGGTTCCCTGGACATCATTGGTACTGTAGAGGGTGATGTCAGCAGCTATGGTAAGCTGATCGTAAGCGGTGTAGTTAACGGTAAGGTAAACTCCAGTGAGATTTATGCAAATGCTGCAAAAATTACCGGTGATATTTGTAGTACAGGCAGTGTGAAAGTCGGTGTCGGCTCTGTCATCGTGGGTAATATTGAAGCGCAGTCTGCGGTTATTGCAGGGGCAGTAAACGGAGATCTGGATGTAAAGGGACCTGTGATCGTGGATTCTACAGCTGTTATCATGGGCAATATCAAGTCCCGTTCCGTACAGATTAATAATGGGGCTGTAATTGAAGGTTTTTGTTCACAGTGCTACTCAGATATTGATGTGAAGAGTTTCTTTGCATAAAGAATATAGTCAGGAGAAAGATAGAATGGAAGAAACACGTATCTTGTTAAAGTTAAGTGGTGAAGCTCTGGCCGGTGAGAAAAAGACCGGGTTTGATGAGACAACCGTATTAGAGGTTGCAGGGCAGGTAAAGCAGGTGCTGGATGCCGGTAAGCAGGTAGCCGTTGTGATCGGAGGAGGAAACTTCTGGCGCGGACGGACCAGTGAGCATATGGATCGTGTAAAGGCCGATCAGATTGGAATACTGGCAACGGTTATGAACTGTATTTATGTAGCGGAAATGTTCCGGTTGAAGGGAATTTCAACCAAAATCATGACCCCGTTTGAATGCGGAAATATGACAGAGTTGTTCAGAAAGGATGAGGCAGTAAAGGCACTGGAGGCAGGAACGGTTGTATTCTTTGCCGGTGGTACCGGTCATCCGTATTTCTCGACAGATATGGCAACCGTATTGATGGCAATTGAAATCGAAGCCGATGTCATTCTTTCCGGAAAGGCAATCGATGGTGTTTATGATTCCGATCCGAAGGTAAATCCGAATGCAAAGAAATACGACAAGATGGAGATGCAGGATATTGTAGATCAGAAGCTGGGAGTGATCGATCTGGCATCAGCAGTTCTGGCAATGGAGAACCATATGCCGATGAAACTGTTTGGCTTAAATGGAGAAAACAGCATTGTGCGTGCCATGACAGGGGAATTTACAGGCACATACATTCATGCATAGAAACCAGAAAGACATAGAATTTAGGAGGAATAACAATGTTAGAACAATACGAAGAGAAAATGGATAAATCCTTAGACAGCTTATTAAATGAATTTGCAAGTATTCGTGCAGGACGGGCCAATCCGCATCTATTGGATAAGATTCGTGTGGACTATTACGGTCAGCCGACTCCGTTACAGCAGGTAGCGAATATTTCGGTTCCGGAGGCAAGAACCCTGATGATCCAGCCATGGGAGTCCTCTCTGATCAAAGAGATCGAGAAAGCAATTCTTTGTTCGGATCTCGGAATCACACCGAACAACGATGGAAAGTCTGTCCGCTTGAATTTTCCGGAACTGACAGAGGACCGTCGTAAGGAAATGGCAAAGGATGTTAAGAAGAAGGGTGAAAACGCAAAGGTTGCAATCCGGAATGTCCGTCGTGATGCCAATGATGCGTTTAAGAAACAGAATAAGGCAAGTGAGATTTCGGAGGATGAATTAAAGGATCTTGAAGACAAGGTACAGAAGCTAACAGATAAGTATATTGATAAGGTTGATAAAGCGGTAGAAGAAAAGACAAAGGAAATTCTGACGGTATAAGATTATCAGCAGTTCGAATACAGCGAGAACGGGGAGAGACAGGCAGAATGTCTCTTTCTGTGTTTTAGAAGGCAGAATAAGGAGGGCAGTATGGGACAGAAGTTAAATGAGAAGGAATGGAAGGTTCCGGAGCATATAGCAATTATACTGGACGGAAACGGACGGTGGGCAAAGAAGCGTGGAATGCCACGTAATTTCGGACATTTACAGGGAGCGAAGAATGTGGAGCAGATCTGTAGTGATGCCTATGATCTTGGCGTGAAGTATCTGACTGTATATACGTTTTCAACAGAGAACTGGAAACGGTCTGTTGAGGAAGTTAACGGAATCATGAATATTCTGCGTCAGTACCTGAACTCCTTCAAGACGCATGTGAAACGGGAAAAGCTGACGGTCCGTGTGATTGGAGACCGGAGCAGATTGGATGATGATATTAACGAGCTGATTGATGAACTCTGGGAGATGAGTAAGGATCATAAGGGTCTTACGCTGACACTGGCTTTGAATTACGGCGGAAGAGACGAGATCACAAGAGCAGTCAGAAAGCTGGCAGATCAGGTAAAGGAAGGTGCCCTATTACCGGAACAGATTGATGAAGCGGCGATTTCAAAGGAATTGGATACATATTATATGCCGGATCCGGATCTTCTGATCCGAACCAGCGGAGAATTGAGGCTGTCTAATTATCTGTTATGGCAGCTGGCGTATACAGAGTTCTATTTTACAGATGTATTGTGGCCGGATTTTGATAAGAAGGAACTGGAAAAGGCAATCGAATATTATAACGGAAGGGATCGGCGATATGGCGGAGTCAAGTAAGGAGAAAAAAGAAAAAACAAAGAGCTTTATGGTGAGACTGGCAAGCTCGATCGTTCTGTTGAGCATGGGAGCAGCGGCCTTATATCTTGGTGGCTGGGTAGTAGCTGTTTTTATGCTGGCAATTTCGCTCGGTGGTGTTTTTGAACTGCTTCGGGTGTTTCAGCTTCACAAATCTTCACTGGCGGTTTTGACTTATATTTTTACTGTGCTTTATTATCTGGTTATACAGCTGCAGAAAAAGGAACTGGTTCTGCCGGTTATGGTATTATACCTGCTTTTATTGCTGACAGTGTATGTATTTAAATTCCCGAAGTATGAGATAAAGCAGATGGCCTGTGTATTCTTTGCATTCTTCTATGTGGCGGTTTTGCTGTCTTATATAGTTCGTCTGAGACAGTTAAAGCATGGTGCATTATTTACGGCATTGATTTTGTTGTGTGCTTGCGGAAATGATTCTTTTGCTTATCTGACGGGAATTCTGATCGGAAAGCATAAAATGTTTCCGAATCTCAGCCCAAAGAAGAGCGTGGAGGGATTTATTGGCGGTATTATAGGAGCAGCTGCCTGTGGACTCGGATACGGGTTTATTTTCCGGCAGTATGCATTGTATGGTGATTACAATTATCCGCTGATGTTTGCGTTGATCTGCGGAGTCGGTGCTCTGCCTGCAGTTGTCGGAGATCTGGCAGCTTCTGCAATCAAGCGGAATTACGGAATTAAGGATTACAGTAATCTGATTCCGGGACATGGCGGGATTATGGATCGGTTTGACAGTATGATATTCACGGCACCGATCATATACTATTTGGTAACGTTCCTGTTACAGAACTACTTTTAGGAGGAAACAAACGTGAGAAAGATTGCAATATTGGGTTCTACCGGTTCTATCGGAACACAGACACTGGAGGTAGTAAGAAATTATTCAGAAGATCTGCAGGTGACGGCTTTGGCGGCCAATTCAAATATAACCCTGCTTGAAAAACAGATCCGGGAGTTTCATCCAGAACTGGTAGCTGTATGGAAGGAAGAGAATGCGGCAAAACTAAGAACAATGGTTGCGGATTTGTCCGTTCGGATCGTATCCGGAATGGATGGACTGTTAGAGGTGGCAGTGCAGCCACAGAGTGATATCCTGGTAACGGCAATTGTCGGTATGATCGGAATTCGTCCGACGATCGCAGCAATCCAGGCGGGTAAGGACATTGCACTGGCCAATAAAGAGACGTTGGTAACTGCAGGACATATCATTATTCCGCTGGCAAAGGAATATCATGTAGATATACTGCCGGTAGATAGTGAACATTCTGCGATTTTCCAGTGCCTGAACGGAGAAGACAGAAGGACGATTCATAAGATTCTGCTAACGGCATCCGGAGGTCCGTTCCGTGGTAGAAGCCGAAAGGAACTGGAACAGGTAACATTGGCAGATGCGCTAAAGCATCCGAACTGGAGCATGGGAAGAAAAATAACCATAGATTCTGCCAGTATGGTGAATAAAGGACTGGAAGTCATGGAAGCCAAGTGGCTCTTTGGTGTAGAAATGCAGGATGTTGAGGTTGTAGTCCAGCCACAGAGTGTGATTCATTCTATGGTAGAATTTAACGATGGTGCAGTGATCGCACAGCTTGGAACACCGGATATGAAGCTTCCAATCCAATATGCCCTGCTATATCCGGAGCGGCGGTATCTGCCGGGAAAACGGCTGGATTTTGCACAGCTGGCATCCATTCAGTTTGAAAAGCCTGATATGGAAGTGTTCCGTGGATTGAAGATGGCATATGAGGTGGGCACCCAGGGCGGTACGATGCCTACGGTATTTAATGCAGCAAATGAGTATGCAGTAGCATGCTTTCTGGAGGAAAAGATTCGATTCCTTGAAATCTATGATATTATAGAATCCTGTCTGGAAGCACATCAGAAGAAAGAAGCTCCTTCCGTGGAGGAGATTCTGGATGCAGAGCAGTGGACCTATGAATATATTGAGAGCAGGTGGAAGATTGAACACAGTTGTTAATATTCTGGTAATTATACTGGTTTTTGGCATTATTATTATGATTCATGAGTTGGGGCATTTCCTGATGTGCCGCTGGACCGGCATAGGAGTTACAGAATTTGCAATTGGTATGGGACCTTGTATTTTTAAGACGAAACGGGGAGAAACGCAGTATTCGATCCGGTGTCTTCCGATTGGCGGTTATTGCATGATGCTGGGTGAAGACGAAGAAGGCAATGAGGATCCGCGGGCATTCTCCAACAAGTCTATATGGGCAAGAATCGCGGTAATTATAGGAGGCCCGTTGTTTAACTTTATTTTAGCATTTATTGCCTCAGTGGTGCTGATTGGAATGGCAGGGTATCTGACCGGAGAAATCAATTATGTTGCAGAAGATTCTGCCGCACAGGAAGCAGGGCTTAAGGAAGGTGATGTGATCACCCGTTTAAATCAGACGAAGGTCTATGATTTCCGGGATGTTACGATTTATACACAGTTCTATTCGAGTGACGATCCGATTGCTATAACAATCGAGCGGGATGGAGCAGAAAAGACCATTCAGGTGGTGCCGAAATATAATAAAGACCTGAATCGGTATCAGATCGGAATCAGCGGTGGTTACCATTATGATGCTTCTACCGGTTATTATGAGCGTACAAAGGCGAACCTTTGGACGAATTTGAAATACAGTGCACTGGAGGTACGATACTGGATCAAAACAACCTTTATCAGCTTGAAGCAGTTGATTCTCGGTAAGGTTGGAGTCAATCAGGTATCCGGTGTGGTTGGTGTAGCAGACATGATGAATGATACCATGCAGGAGGCAAAGGAAACCGGTGGGATTTATACCGTGGTTCTGAATGTGATTAATTTTGTGATTTTGATCAGTGCCAATCTGGGTATTATGAACCTGTTACCGTTTCCGGCACTGGACGGAGGACGGCTGTTGTTCCTGCTGGTAGAGCTGATTACCGGAAAGGCAGTGCCGAAGGATAAAGAGGCATTTGTGCATGGAATCGGTTTTGTACTGCTGTTTATTCTGATGATTCTGATCACATTTAAGGATATTCGGAATCTGTTTATCAAATAAAAGAACCGACATAACGTAAAAATGACATGGTGCTGATAGGCAGCATGATAAAACAACGGAGGATGGGAAAATGACAGATATGCCATATAGAAATAAAACAAAAGTCATAAAGATCGGCAATCAGGTGATCGGTGGAGGCAACCCCATCCTGATTCAGTCAATGACTAATACAAAGACCGAAGATGTGGAAGCGACAGTTGCACAAATCCGGAAGTTAGAGGAGGCAGGATGCCAGATCATCCGATGTACTGCCAATAATGAGGCGGCTGCGAGAGCCATTGGTGAGATTAAGCAGCAGATCCATATTCCGATTGTAGCGGATATTCATTTTGATTACCGGCTGGCAATTCTTGCAATAGAGGCCGGTGCGGATAAGATCCGGATCAATCCGGGTAATATCGGAAGTCCGGATCGGGTGCGTGCCGTGGTTGAAACAGCAAAAGCACATCATGTGCCGATCCGAGTAGGTGTTAACAGTGGCTCTCTGGAAAAGACACTGGTTGAAAAATATCATGGCGTGACACCGGAGGGATTGGTAGAAAGTGCTTTAGACAAGGTACATATGATTGAAGATCTGGGATATGATCAGATGGTGATCAGTATTAAATCATCGGATGTCATGATGTGTGTGAAAGCACATGAACTGATTGTAAAGCAGACAGATTATCCGCTGCATGTAGGAATCACGGAGGCTGGTACGCTGATTCGTGGTACGATCAAGTCTTCGGTAGGACTTGGAATTATTCTGAATGAGGGAATCGGTGACACAATCCGTGTTTCATTAACAGGAGATCCGGTCAGTGAGATCGTAACAGCAAAGCAGATTTTAAAGACACTTAATCTGAGGAAGGGTGGTATTGAAGTGGTATCCTGTCCGACCTGTGGCAGAACCTCTATTGATCTGATCGGACTTGCAAATCAGGTAGAGACTATGGTTGCAGATTTTGAGAATCTGGACATTAAAGTAGCAGTTATGGGTTGTATCGTAAACGGACCGGGAGAAGCGAGAGAGGCGGATCTCGGAATCGCAGGTGGTAATGGAGAAGGTCTGCTGATTAAAAAGGGGGAAATCGTGAAGAAGCTTCCGGAAGATCAACTCTTACCGGCACTGCGTTATGAATTAGAACATTGGGGAAAATAGGGTTTCAGGAAATTGAAGACCGGGAACCGAATGAGTAACAAACAAGGAGGAGATTACATGCAGAATGATAAAATCTGCATTTTAGATCTGTTTCAGACATATAAACCGACAAAGGTACTGCAGGATAATTTTGATGATGTATGGGTGGATAAGGTGAGATTTAGTAAGCGTTCAAAATGTCTGCGTATTTTTGTGGTATCCGGACATATTATACATTATCAATATGTAGAACAACTTCAGAAGGAATTATTAAATTATGCAAAGGGGGCGGTTCCGGGAACAAAGGAACTGCGGATTTGTCTGTCTTTTCAGTTATCGGATCGTTATGGCTTCCAGGATATTTTAAATGAATACGGGGACAGTATTTTATATGAGATAAAGGCAACCGATCCGATCAATTATCTGTTGGTAAAGGATGAAGCATGGTTTGTAAACGATTCAGTTCTGACGATTCCAATGCCGGATTCCGATCTGGCAAAGTGCCGGTTCCATGAGATCCAGGAGCTCTTGATTACTATGTTCCGGGAACGATTTCAGATGGAAATCCAGGTAGGCTTTAATTTTAAAGAGGAAGATAAGGAGTCGCTGTGGGAGGCACATGAGAAACGCCTGAAGAAGGAACAGGAGCAGTATCAGCAACAGCTGGAACAGCTGCGCGCCATGGATGATTATAAGGATGCGACAGAGACACCGGCTGCATCAGATAAGACGGCAGATAAAGAGAAAACGGCAGGCAGTAAAGGAAAGACTGCAACCGGAAGGAAAGCAGGAGCCATACAGATGGGCAGTGCAGCCGGTAAAACAGTTGCGGCGGCTGCGGAAACAAAAGAGAAACCGGCTGGAAAAGAAGCCGGCAAGCGGGAATTCCGTCGATCTGCTTTACATGCTGCAAAAGATCCGGATGTATTCTACGGCAGAAACTGCGAAGGTGAGCTGATTGGTATTTCCGAGATTCAGGGCGAACTGGGCGAAGTGGTAGTTCAAGGGCAGATCATAAAGCTGGAGACCAGAGAAATCCGGAATAATAAGACGATAGTTACATTTAATATTACGGATTTTACGGATACAATCAGCGGCAAGGTCTTTTTGTCCAATGATGATCTGGAGATTTTTCTGGATCTGTTTAAGACCGGTGAATTTTATCGCATTAAGGGTATTGTTTCCTTTGATACCTTTGCAAATGATGTGACGATCGGATCAATTGTAGGTATTAAGAAATCCGGAGATTTCCGGACGGTCCGGGTAGATCAGTCCGTGGAGAAGCGGGTAGAACTCCATATGCATACCGTCATGAGTGATAAGGACAGTGTGGTTGACATTGCCAAAATCATCAAGCGGGCAAAGGCATGGGGACATAAGGCAATAGCCATTACGGATCACGGAGTGGTTCAGGCATTTCCGATTGCAAATCACGTACTTGATTCCAAGGATCCGTTTAAGATCATATATGGAGTGGAAGGGTATTTTGTAGATGACTTAAAGCAGCTGGTTATCCGGTCACACGGTCAGTCCTTTCGTGATACCTTTGTTGTCTTTGATATAGAGACAACCGGAAAGAATGCAAAGTTTCATACCATTACAGAGATAGGCGCGGTTAAGATTACGGAGGGAAGAATTGTAGACCGGTTTTCCCAGCTGGTGAATCCGGAACGTCCGATTCCGTATAATATAACCAGATTAACGGGGATTTCCGATGATATGGTAGCGGATAAGCCGAATATCAGAAAGGTGTTGCCGGAGTTTCTGGAGTTCTGCGGGGATGCAGTTATCGTAGCGCATAATGCGGCATTCGATACCGGATTTATCGGGAAAGCTGCCAGAGAGCAGGGGTTAAAGTTTGATAATACGATTCTGGATACGCTTGGAATGGCACATATCCTGCTGCCGCATTTAGGTAAATTTACACTGGACAGATTGGTAAAAGAGTTAAAGATCGAATTAAATAACCATCACCGGGCAGTCAATGACGCAGAAGCAACTGCGGAGATGTTTCTGAAGTTTATCAATATGCTGATGAAGCGGGATGTAGATAATCTGGATCAGTTAAACTCCATGGCAGCCGGTTCTGCGGATAGTATCCGGAAATCCAGACGATACCATGGAATCATTCTGGCTAAGAATGAGGTCGGACGGGTAAACTTATATCGCCTGATTTCCATGTCACATCTGGATTATTTTAACCGGTTTCCACTGATGCCGAAGAGTATGATCAATAAGTATCGGGAAGGCCTGATCATTGGGTCTGCCTGCGAGGCGGGAGAGCTTTATCAGGCAATCTTAAATGGAGCGGATGACGGAGAAATCACAAGAATCGTAGATTTCTATGATTATCTGGAAATCCAGCCGCTGGGAAATAATGCATTTATGATAGAAGATGACGGCTATTCCATTGAGTCGGAGGAGGATCTGCGGGAGAATAATCGTCTGATCGTCCGGTTAGGTGAGGAATTTCATAAGCCGGTTGTGGCAACCTGTGATGTACATTTTCTGGATCCGGAGGATTCCATTTATCGTGCGATCATTCAGGCATCCGAAGGCTTCAAGGACGTGGATAACCAGAGTCCGCTTTATTTCCGGACTACGGATGAGATGTTAAAAGAGTTTGAATATCTCGGTATGGATAAGGCGAGGGAGGTTGTGATCACCAATACGAACCGTATTGCAGATATGATCGAGTATATAAAACCGGTGCGCCCGGATAAGTGTCCTCCGGTAATTGAAAATTCGGATGAAACACTGACCAGTATCTGTTATAACCGTGCACATGAGATTTACGGACCGGATCTTCCGAATGTTGTTGTGGAACGACTGGAGCGTGAACTGAATTCTATTATTTCCAATGGATTTGCCGTGCTTTATATCATTGCGCAGAAGCTGGTATGGGATTCTAATGATCACGGCTATCTGGTTGGTTCCAGAGGATCAGTAGGTTCTTCCTTTGTAGCAACGATGGCAGGTATTACAGAGGTTAATCCGTTATCGGCGCATTATATCTGTCCGGAGTGTCATTATGTTGACTTTGATTCTCCGGAGGTGCAGGCATTTTCCGGTAACTCCGGATGTGATATGCCGGATAAGACCTGTCCGAACTGCGGACATAAGTTGCTAAAGGAAGGACATGATATACCGTTTGAGACCTTCCTTGGATTTAAAGGCGATAAGGAGCCGGATATTGACCTGAACTTTTCGGGCGAATATCAGGCAAATGCCCATCAGTATACGGAGGAGCTGTTTACGAAAGGACATGCGTTCCGGGCGGGCACCATTGGTACAATTGCAGAAAAAACTGCCTATGGTATGACATTGAAATATTATGAGGAACGGGGCATTAAGAAGCGCAGTTGTGAGGTAGAGCGTCTGGCAATCGGTTGTACCGGTGTTAAGCGGACGACCGGACAGCATCCGGGTGGTATGATCGTATTGCCAAAGCATGAGGAGATTTATTCCTTTACACCGATCCAGCATCCGGCCAATGATCAGCATACACCGATCATAACGACACATTTTGAATACCATTCCATTGACCATAACCTGTTAAAGCTGGATATTCTGGGTCATGATGATCCGACTATGATAAGACGTCTGGAGGATCTGACAGGAGTGGACTGTAAGACGATTCCACTGGATGATAAGCGGGTAATGTCATTATTCCAGAGTACGAAAGCACTTGGAATTACACCGGAGGATATCGGCGGCGTGCCGCTTGGCTCTCTGGGTATTCCGGAATTCGGTACCGAGTTCGCTATGCAGATGCTTTTGGATACCAAGCCAACCATGTTTTCTGATCTGGTACGAATTGCCGGTCTGGCACATGGTACGGATGTATGGCTGGGAAATGCACAGGATCTGATCAAATCCGGGACTGCCGTGATCTCTACAGCAATCTGTTGCCGTGATGATATTATGGTATTCCTGATCCATAAAGGTCTGGAAAAAGGACTGGCGTTTACGATCATGGAGAGTGTCCGGAAAGGAAAGGGCCTGAAGCCGGAATGGGAAGAGGAGATGCTGGCGCATGATGTACCGGAATGGTATATCGGTTCCTGCAAAAAGATTAAATACATGTTCCCGAAGGCACATGCGGCGGCTTATGTTATGATGGCATGGCGGATTGCCTGGTATAAAATTAACTATCCGTTGGAGTACTATGCGGCATACTTCAGTATTCGCGCAGATGCATTCAGCTATGAGACGATGTGTCTGGGACGCTCGAAGTTAGAGTATCATATGGAGGAAATCAGTAAATCCGATGATCTAAAGAATAAGGATAAGGATAGTTTAAAAGATATGAAACTGGTACTGGAAATGTATGCCAGGGGCTATGAGTTCCATCCGATTGATATTTATAAGGCAGATGCGGAACGATTCCAGATCATAGACGGAAAGATCATGCCGGCACTTTGCAGCATTGAAGGTCTGGGCATCAAGGCTGCCATTCAGGTTCAGGAGGCAGCGAAGGAAGCATTGGCAAAGGGTGGATTTTCATCCAAGGATAATCTACGAGACATGGCGAAGATCGGTAAATCGACGATTGAGAAGTTTTCACAGCTGGGACTTCTGCAGGATCTTCCGGATTCCGATCAGTACAGCCTATTTGACTATATGGTGTCAGGCTCCTGACCGGGGAGTACCGGAAGGTATAAATAAAATTAAAATAAAAACAATATAAATATATGCTTAGGTTTCTCTTGACAGAGGAACCTGGGCATGTTATTATGATTATAGTAATTTGCATGTTACTGTTCGGCAGGCATTAGCGATACATAAATGGTGGAGGTTTATGTGTGGTTGATGCTTTTTTTCATGCATAAAAGTAATCAAAGAACTCCGGACTCATGATACTTTCACCATGGAATAAGAAAGGAGAATGAGTTATGAAAGACAAAATTTTTGGAGTTTTACAACGGGTTGGACGATCATTTATGCTACCAATCGCATTGCTGCCGGTTGCAGGCCTATTATTGGGACTTGGCAGCTCTCTGACAAACACGACAATGTTGGAGACGTATCATTTGATGGGGATTATGGGTCCCGGCACAATTCTGAACATGATATTTACGGTTATGAGTGAGGCCGGAAATGTTATCTTTGCGAATCTTCCGATTCTGTTTGCCATGGGTGTAGCCATTGGTATGGCGAAGCAGGAGAAAGAGGTTGCAGCTTTGGCATCCGTGGTTGCATTCTTCATTATGCACGCATCAATCAGTGCTATGATCACGATCAACGGTGGTGCAGAGAAGATGTTAGAGGGTTCGACCACCAATGTTTTGGGCATTACATCTCTGCAGATGGGTGTATTTGGCGGTATTATTGTAGGACTGGGTGTTGCAGCACTGCATAATAAGTTCTATAAGATCGAACTGCCACAGGTATTATCCTTCTTCGGAGGAACCAGATTTGTACCGATCATCAGTGCACTGGTATTTACATTGGTTGGTATCTTAATGTTCTTTATCTGGCCTGTAATCCAGCAGGGAATCTATGCTGTTGGCGATCTGGTTATGAGATCCGGATATGCAGGAACCTGGGTTTATGGTTTCATGGAGCGTCTTTTAATTCCGTTTGGTCTGCACCATGTATTCTATCTGCCATTCTGGCAGACCGGAGTCGGCGGAACCATGGAGGTTGCAGGACAGGTAATAGAGGGAGCTCAGAATATTTTCTTTGCACAGTTGGCAGATCCATCAACAAAGGAGTTTTCTGTATCAGCTACCCGGTTTATGTCCGGTAAGTTCCCGTTAATGATCTTTGGTTTGCCTGGTGCGGCACTGGCTATGTACCGGACAGCAAAGCCGGAGAATCGTAAGAAGGTAGCCGGTCTGTTATTCTCAGCAGCACTGACATCCATGTTAACCGGTATTACAGAGCCGCTGGAATTTACGTTTCTGTTCGTAGCACCTGTATTATACGGTGTTCACTGTGTATTGGCAGGTCTGGCTTATATGCTTATGCATATCTGTAATGTAGGTGTCGGTATGACATTCTCAGGTGGTCTGATCGACTTGACGTTGTTTGGTATCTTGCAGGGTAATGCCAAGACACACTGGATCTGGGTTGTGATCGTAGGTATTGGTTATTTTGTAGTATATTACTTCTTATTCAGCTTCCTGATCAAGAAAATGAACTTAAAGACACCTGGACGGGATGATTCTGAAGAAGTGAAATTATATAATCGGGCAGATGTAGAGGCAAAGAAGCATACAGGCAAGGGAGCAGATGCTGCATCTGATGAGGATGAAATGTCCAGAATGATCACAGCCGGACTCGGTGGAAAGAAAAACATTTCAGATGTTGACTGCTGTGCTACCAGACTGCGTTGTACGGTATTTGATGCAGATAAGGTAGATGAGGCCTTATTAAAGAGTACCGGGGCATCCGGCGTAATTAAAAAAGGTACCGGCATTCAGGTTATTTACGGGCCACGAGTATCTGTGATCAAATCCAACCTTGCAGAGTATCTGGAGCATGCACCGGAAGAAGAGATTATGAATGAGACAGCCGAAGCTTCAGAATCGTCAGGCTCAGAGGCTGCAGGAAAGAGTACTGGAAATAAGAGTGGGAATGTGATAAAATCAATCATAATTAAAAGTCCGATGACCGGACTGGCAGGCGGCATTGAGACGGCACCGGATGAAGGCTTTGCTCAGAAAATGATGGGTGATGGTGCTGTCGTAGAACCGACAGAGGCACAGGTGGTCGCACCGGCAGATGGCGAAATCGCATTTGTATTTCCGTCCAAGCATGCAATCGGATTTGTGACCGAGGATGGGGTAGCCATGCTGATTCATGTAGGCATTGATACCATTAATCTGAACGGTGAAGGTTTTGAAGTTTTCGTACAGGATGGCGATAAGGTAAAGGCAGGTACACCGTTGATGAAGCTTGATCTGGCATACATCAGAGAACATGCACCGTCATTGGTATCACCGGTTATTTGTACGGAATTAGAGGATAATCAGTCTATCCGGCTGATCGCAGAAGGAGAAGTAAAGGCAGGGGAAGATTTATTTGCCATTGATATTACAGAGTAGTTCCCTGTCAGAAAGATAAGAAAGTGATAGGGTGAGGGAATGTACCGGATTATTAAGACATTAAATCATAATGCTGTGCTGGCAACAGATATGAACGATAACCAGGAATATATTCTGCTTGGAAAGGGTATCGGATTCGGAAAGAAGGTATCGGAACGGATCGATGCACCGGAGGATGTCAGGATTTATTCGTTAAAGCATGTATCGGAGCGCGGAAAAGCCAAAGAGCTGCTGCAGGATACACCGACAGAATATCTGGAGATATCCAATCAGATTTTAAATCTGGCAGAGCAGGAGTTCGGGGCAGTTGACCGGGACATTCTCTTCCCTATGGCAAATCATATTGCTTATGCAGTAAAGCGGATTCAGGCCGGAGAGCAGATCAGTAATCCGTTAAACAGTGATATACGGATTTTGTTTTATAAAGAATACAAGATTGCAGACACGGTTCGTCCGCGGTTAAAGGAGCTGCTAGGCGTCGATATTATGGAAGATGAGATTGGTTATATCGCCTTGCATGTACACTCCAGTATCCAGGATGAAAAGGTATCGGTTTCTATGCAGATGGCAATGGTAGTGCGTGAATGCGTAACTCTGATCGAGGAGCAGGTGGGAAGAAAGATTGATATCCTGTCTTTAGATTATAATCGTTTGATGAATCATATTAAATTTATGTTTGCGAGAGCGATTAATAATGAGACTCTGAAGCTGGATATGAATGCTTATATAAAAATGAATTATCCGAAGGCTTATGAGATTGCGGAAATTGTCTGCGGGCATATTGGAAAGGCACTGCAAAAGCCATTGGAAGAGATAGAGATTGGATACCTGGCACTGCATGTTCAGAGAGCTTTAATGGAAGAAAATTAAAAAACGCAAAAAAGTTTAAAAAAGTACTTGCTTTTTTTGAATCTCTTTGTTATACTAACAAAGTCGCGTGTGACAAGTAAGAAACAAAGAGAATATGGTTCGTTGGTCAAGCGGTTAAGACGTCGCCCTCTCACGGCGAAAACAGGGGTTCGATTCCCCTACGAACTGCTAAAAGGATTCAGAAAGATTCTGAGTCCTTTTTTTTGTGTGCCGGTTCCTTTTTCTGATTTCAGCATATACTAATCGTAATGACATTCCGGGAGTAATTCTATGGATTTAACAATTAATAATGAAGAACATCAGGAGCAGGGGAATATCTGGGTAGAAGTGAATTCTTCACTCGGTCGGATTCCGATTGAAAATGCAGAGATACAGATATCCTCAACTGATGGAACCGGTGGAGTTCTGGCAGAAAGCAGAACGGATGCCAATGGTATGGCAGAGATACTTTCTCTGGATGCACCACCCGCTGCGTATTCTATGACGCCGTCTGAGAATCAGCCGTATGCGGAATATAATCTACGGATCCGGGCAGCCGGATATGAGGGACGGTTGTTTTCGGGTGTTCAGATTTTTTCGGGAAAGACAGCTATACAGTTTTCGGAACTTCGGCCGGGGCCGGATGCAGAGGAATATGATCCAATCGTAATCGGTGGGCATACACTCTGGGAGGAATATCCACCGAAGATACCGGAGGCAGAAATAAAGCCGCTAAGCGAGTCCGGGGAAATTGTATTGAATCAGGTAGTGATTCCGGAATATGTTGTGGTTCATGATGGTGCGCCGACGGATTCGACAGCAGAGAATTATTATGTACGGTATAAGGATTATATCAAGACGGTTGCTGCCTGTGAAATTTATGCAACCTGGCCGGAAGCATGCATTGAAGCTAATGTACTGGCAATTATGTCTTTTACATTGAACCGGGTCTATACAGAATGGTATCGTAATCAGGGGTATAGCTTCACAATTACCAGTTCGACTGCTTTTGATCACAAATGGATATACGGGAAGTCAACCTATGATAGCATTGATGCGGTGGTAGATCGTCTGTACGGATCTTATCTATCCAGACCGAATGTGAAGCAACCGATTCTGACACAATACTGTGACGGCAGAAGGGTAACCTGTCCAAACTGGATGAGTCAGTGGGGCAGTAAATATCTGGCGGATCAGAATTACACAGCAATACAGATTCTTCGCAACTATTACGGAGAAACGATTTATATCAATGAAACCACTGCAGTGGCCGGAGTCCCGATGTCCTGGCCGGGGGAGAGCTTGCAGAACGGTTCTTCCGGTGAGGCAGTACGTACCATTCAGGAACAGTTGAATAGAATTTCCCGGAATTATCCGGCAATTCCGAAGGTCGCTGCAGATGGCATCTATGGTCCGGAAACAGAGGAAGCTGTCCGGACGTTTCAGAAAATCTTCAAGCTTCCGCAGACCGGAGTTGTGGATTACAGAACCTGGTATAAAATATCCGAGATTTATGTTGGTGTAACCAGAATTGCAGAATTGGATTAAATCTGATATAATATATCAGTTATTGTCAGAATCTATATGCAAGGAGACGAAAAAGGTGAAGAAACTATTAGTATACCTGAAGGATTACAGGAAGGAAAGTATTCTGGCACCGTTGTTTAAGATGCTGGAGGCTTCCTTTGAGTTATTTGTGCCCCTGGTAATGGCAGCAATCATGGATCATGGGATTGCCGGACAGGATATGCCATATATCTGGAAGATGGCAGGAATTTTGATCCTGCTGGCAGTTGTAGGACTTACCTGTTCTCTGACGGCACAGTATTTTGCCGCAAAGGCTGCCGTTGGATTTTCAACCGGTGTGAAGCATGTGTTGTTTAAGCATATTCAGAATCTGTCCTTTACGGAGCTGGATGAAGCAGGAACTCCGACATTGATCACCCGTATGACCAGTGATATGAATCAGGTCCAGAATGGTGTGAATATGGTGCTTCGCCTGTTCCTTCGTTCTCCATTTATTGTATTTGGCGCCATGATCATGGCATTTACCATTAATGTAAAGGCTGCACTGATCTTTGTAGTAGCAATTCCGTTATTATCGATCGTTGTATTCGGCATTATGCTGGTCAGCATTCCAAAGTTTAAGAAGGTTCAGGAGGCACTGGATAAGGTGCTTGGAACGACCCGTGAGAATCTTACAGGTGTTCGTGTGATCCGGGCCTTTAATCAGGAAGAAGAAGAGCGGGAGCGGTTCTTTGAAGAAAATGAGTTTCTCACCCGCCTGCAGCTGGTAGTCGGAAGGATTTCCGCAGTCATGAATCCGGTTACGTTTATCATTGTAAATGTTGCGGTAATCGCACTGTTATGGACCGGAGCGATTCAGGTAGATCATAACATCCTGACACAGGGTGAGGTTGTGGCACTGGTTAATTATATGAATCAGATTCTGGTAGAGCTGGTAAAGCTGGCCAATCTGATCATCACGATCACCAAATCCATTGCCTGCGGAAACCGAATTGAAGCAATCCTGGAGATGAAACCGACCCAGACCTTTGCAGAGCAGCCGGTGAAAGAGGAAGAAAATCCGGAGTATGCCGTAGAGTTTCAGGATGTATCGTTTGCATATAAGAATGCCGGTGATAATGCACTGAGCCATCTGAATCTTCAGGTGCGGAAGGGAGAGACGATCGGTATTATCGGTGGTACCGGTTCCGGAAAGACAACCTTTGTCCATCTGATCCCGAGATTCTATGATGTGACCGGGGGAAGGGTACTGGTGAACGGAGTGAATGTCAATGACTATCCGAAGGAGCAGCTCCGCAGTAAGGTCGGCATCGTTATGCAGAAAGCTGTATTGTTTAAGGGTACAATTCGCGAGAATCTGAAATGGGGCAATGATTTGGCAACGGATGAAGACATTGCTCAGGCACTGGAGATCGCACAAGGTACTGAGGTAGTTGCCAAGAAGGACGGTGGTCTGGATGCCATGATCACACAGGGTGGCAAGAATCTGTCCGGCGGGCAGAGACAGCGGCTGACCATTGCACGGGCACTGGTCCGGAAGCCGGAGATCCTGATTCTGGATGACAGTACATCAGCACTTGATTATGCCACAGATGCTAAGCTTCGGAAAGCGTTGCAGGAGATGGAGAATAAACCAACGATATTCATTGTGTCGCAGAGGACCGCATCCATTCAACATGCCAACCGTATCGTGGTATTGGACGACGGAGAGGTTGTTGGCATCGGAGGTCATGAGGAATTATTAAAGAATTGTCCTGTATATCAGGAAATATATGATTCACAGTTTAAAAAGGAGGGTCAGAGAGCATGAGTACACAAAAGACAGAGCAGAAATCAGACGCAAAGAAAACACAGTCTGTAAAAACACTGAAACGTCTGATGGGTTATCTGAAGCATTACTGGTTCTTCCTGGCTGTATCGATTCTGATGGCATTTATCAGTGTGGCACTGACCCTGTATCTTCCAATCCTGACCGGTAATGCAGTGGATTGTATCTTAGGCCCGGGTGCGGTTGATTTTGCGGGAATCAGACACATTCTTCTGGTGATGGCTGTTTGTATCGGCATTACAGCAATCGCACAGTGGATTATGAATGTATGTAACAATAAGATGACCTATTCAATCGTCCGGGATGTAAGACGGGATGCATTTGATAAGATTGAAAAGCTCCCGCTGAAATATCTGGACGCACATACCAGCGGTGAGATTGTGAGCCGGGTGATCGCGGATGTGGATCAGTTTGCGGATGGTCTGTTAATGGGATTTACGCAGTTTTTTACCAGTATTGTCACCATTCTCGGAACCTTGATCTTCATGCTGACGATCAATCCGTGGGTAACACTTGTGGTTGTTTGCATTACACCGGTATCCTTATTTGTAGCGGCGTTTATTGCGAAGAAGACTTATCATATGTTTCAGGTACAGTCTGAGACGAGAGGGGAGCAGACCGGTTTCATTGATGAGATGATCGGGAACCAGAAAGTGGTGCAGGCTTTTGACCGGGAAAAGGAGTCTATGGAGACCTTTGATGAGATTAATGGCCGGCTTCAGAAATGTTCCCTGAAAGCAATCTTCTTTTCATCCATTACCAATCCGTCTACCCGGTTTGTAAACAGTCTGGTATATGCCGGTGTCGGAATTGTTGGTGCTGTAATTGCAATCAAGGGCGGTATGACGGTTGGTCAGCTGACATCCTTCCTCGGATATGCGAATCAGTATACAAAGCCGTTTAATGAGATTTCCGGCGTTGTGACAGAGCTTCAGAATGCACTGGCATGTGCCGCCAGGATTTTTGAATTGATCGATGAAGAGGCACAGGTTCCGGATGCAGAGGATGCGGTTGTTCTGGAACATGTAGCCGGAAATGTAGGCATTCAGGATGTCAGCTTCTCCTATGTTCCGGATCAGAAGCTGTTAGAGCATGTAAGCCTGGATGTAAAGGCAGGCCAGAGAATTGCGATTGTAGGACCGACCGGTTGTGGTAAAACCACTTTGATCAATCTGCTGATGCGGTTCTATGATGTGAATGACGGAAAGATTCTGGTAGAAGGAGAGGATATCCGCAATGTGACGAGAAACAGTCTGCGGAATTCCTACGGAATGGTATTACAGGAGACATGGCTCCGAACCGGTACGGTCCGTGAGAATATTGCTATGGGAAGACCGGATGCAACGGATAAGGAGATTATTGAGGCAGCAAAGCTGTCGCATGCCCACAGTTTTATTAAGCGATTGCCACAGGGATACGACACCATGATCACAGAGGACAGTGACAGCTTCTCACAGGGTCAGAAGCAGCTGCTCTGTATTGCAAGGGTTATGCTTTGCAGACCGCCGATGCTGATTTTGGATGAGGCAACATCTTCGATTGATACCAGAACGGAAATCCGGATCCAGAAGGCATTTAATCACCTGATGGAAGGCAGGACCAGCTTTATCGTAGCACACCGTCTGTCAACGATCCAGGAAGCAGATGTGATTCTGGTCATGAAGGACGGAAATATCATTGAACAGGGAAATCACGAGGAATTGCTGGAGAAGAAGGGATTTTATTATAATCTGTATAACAGTCAGTTTGCAGTATAATTGCTTGTGCCATGGAAGATAGTGTGGTATAGTTGTACCGAATCCGTGAGGATTTCAGGATAGAGGAGATTGGAATGGAATATCAGTGGCCTGTAGGAATAAAACGAACAAGACAAAGAGAAGATGTGTTCCGTGTACTGACAGAGGCAGAGGAACCATTGACAGCCATGGAGATTTTCAGGCGGGTGATTGCAAACACGCAGGATTCCAATTATGCGATTTCAACCATTTACCGGTCGCTGGCTGTATTTGAAGAGAACCATCTGGTGGAGAAAACGACGCTGATGGGAGAGGATATGGCAGTTTATGAGTGGAAGCGGGAACAGCATAAGCATTATGCAATCTGTTTAAATTGCAGAAGAAAGATTCCGTTGTCGGAATGCCCGATGCACGATCTGGATATTTGCTCCGATATGGATGGATTTCAGATTACCGGACATAAATTAGAATTATATGGATATTGCAAGGAATGTCAAAAGAGAGAATGTCAGAAGAAAAACGATGAAGGGATAAGGAGGCATTGATATATGAACAATCAGACAATGATGGAGCTGGACGAAGAACTCAATGCACAGTTTGATGACCTGGTAAAGTATTGTATGGTATCGGGTGCGATCAATCAGGAGTTATATGCAGAATATGATGTAAAGCGAGGACTCCGTGATGCAAATGGTAAGGGTGTTCTGACCGGTCTGACCGAGATTGCAGATGTAGTAGGAACAAAAATCGAGGATGGTGTCCGGGTTCCGTGTGATGGTAAATTATATTATCAGGGCTACGACGTAAAGGAACTGGTAAGCAGTTATGCCAACCGCAGATATGCGTTTGAAGAGGTAACGTATCTGCTGTTATTTGGTGATCTGCCAAATCGGCAGCAGTTAAACAGTTTTATTAATATCTTGAAGAGCCTGCAGGAATTATCCGGTTATTTTGTCCGGGATGTTATAATGAAGGCTCCAAGTGCCAATATTATGAATGGACTGCAACGATGTGTGCTGATGTTATATTCTTATGATGAGAAGCCGGATGATATCGCAGTTCCGAATGTACTGCGCCAGTCACTGCAAATGATCGGAAAACTGCCATTGATCTCCGTATATTCTTATCATGCATACCGTCATTTCCATTACGGAGAGAATCTGGTTATCCGTACACCGGATAAAGAGATGTCAACGGCAGAGAATATTCTTCAGATGTTAAGGCTGGACGGTAAGTTTACAGAGCTGGAGGCAAAGGTACTGGATATCGCATTGGTACTGCATGCAGAGCATGGTGGTGGTAATAATTCCACATTTACGAATCATGTGGTTACATCCTCCGGTACCGATACTTATTCTGCAGTGGCTGCATCCATTGCATCCTTAAAGGGACCGCGGCATGGTGGAGCGAATCTGAAGGTGCAGCAGATGTTCCGGGATTTACGGGAGCATGTGACAGACCTGAAGGATGAAAAGCAGATTAAGGAATACCTGCTTAAAATTCTGAATAAAGAGACCTTTGACCGGGCAGGACTCATTTATGGTATGGGACATGCTGTTTATACAGAATCAGATCCGAGAGCAGTGATCTTAAAGGATTATGCAGAGCGCCTGGCATATGAGAAGGATCGTCATGATGAGTTTGAATTCTATGAGAGAGTAGAACGTCTGGCAGCAGAGGCGATTGCCGAGAAGCGTCGTCTGTTTAAACCGGTATGCGCCAATGTCGATTTTTACAGTGGATTTGTATATACCATGCTTGGAATTCCGGAAGAATTGTTTACACCTATTTTTGCAATCTCAAGAATCTCAGGCTGGAGTGCACACCGTCTGGAAGAGCTGGTAAATAAGGGTAAGATCATCCGTCCGGCATATAAGTTCGTAGGCGTGCATAAGAAGTTCTCCGATCTGGAGGAACGTTATTGATCAAAACGGTTTGTGCAGAGGATGCAGGAACATTAAGAACAGATAGAAATATTAAAGTTTGGAAAGGTATCAGAACAATGCTGGAATTAAAGCATATAAATTACCAGGTGGAGGAGAATCATCTGGAAATCTTAAAAGATATTAATCTGACCATTGATGAACGGTTCGTGGCAGTGACGGGACCGAATGGTGGCGGAAAATCAACGTTGGCAAAGATTATTGCCGGGATCGTAGAGCCGACTTCCGGTGAAATCCTGTTAAATGGCGAGAATATTACGCATTGCAGTATTACAGAGCGTGCCAGAAAGGGAATCAGCTACGCATTTCAACAACCGGTCAAGTTTAAGGGAATTACCGTACAGGATCTGATCACGCTGGCAGCCGGAAAGCAGATTACAGTGGCAGAGGCATGTAATTATCTTTCAGAGGTCGGCCTCTGTGCAAAGGATTATATTCACCGCGAGGTAAATGCCAGTCTATCCGGTGGCGAGCTGAAGCGGATCGAGATTGCGATGACGATCGCCAGAGGCGCAGAGTTTACGATTTTTGATGAGCCGGAGGCAGGAATCGATCTGTGGAGCTTCAATAACCTGATTCAGGTATTTGAAGACATGCATGAAAAAATCAATGGATCAATTCTGATCATTTCCCATCAGGAACGGATTTTAAATATCGCAGATAAGATCATTGTGATTGCGGACGGAAAGGTTGTAAAGACCGGAACGAAGACAGAAGTGCTTCCTGAATTACTGAATGCTACAGACGCAGCATGTAAAACATTAATGGACAAGATTGTTTAGGAGGGGTTGCTATGGATAAGATTCAACAATCGCTGTTGGAGCAGGTTGCGGATCTGCATACGATTCCGGAAGGAGCGTATAATATTCGTGCCAATGGCAAGCTTGCCGGACGAAACACAACAGCCAATATAGATATTGTAACTAAAGAGGATAAGCCGGGAATCGATATTATCATTAAGCCGGGTACCAGAAATGAAAGTGTGCATATACCGGTCGTATTAAGTGAAAGCGGCTTAAAAGATATGGTATATAATGACTTTTATGTAGGCGAAAATGCAGATGTGACCATCGTCGCAGGCTGCGGAATCCATAATTGCGGTGTGGACACCTCAGAACATGATGGTATTCATACCTTTTATCTGGAGAAGAATGCGAAGGTTCGTTATATCGAGAAGCATTATGGTGAAGGAGACGGAGCCGGGAAACGGATTTTAAATCCGACTACGATCATTCATGTCGGCGAGGGTGCATATCTGGAGATGATCACAGTGCAGATCAAGGGTGTCGATTCTACTGTCCGGACGACCTCCGGAGATCTGGCAGAAGGTGCGACACTGGTGGTCAAAGAAAAAATTATGACACATGGAGTCCAGCACGCAGAGACGAATTTCAGCGTGGATCTGAACGGAGCCGGCAGCAGTGCCAGTGTATCGTCCCGTTCAGTAGCCAAGGATGACTCAACCCAGTGCTTCAAGTCTGTTATTAACGGAAATGCACCATGCTCCGGACATACGGAATGCGATGCAATCATTATGGATCATGCAAAGGTAACGGCAAAACCGGAGCTGACAGCCAATCATATTGATGCCGGTCTGATCCATGAAGCGGCAATCGGAAAGATTGCCGGAGAACAGCTGATCAAGCTTATGACACTCGGCTTGACAGAAAAGGAAGCAGAAGAGCAGATCATCAACGGCTTTCTGAAGTAACCATAGAGAACAGATCATAAAAAACAGGAATCCGTGACTCCGAGGATTGGAGAGAAGATTCCTGTTTTATTGTTTATGAGTTGTTAAAATGCATGCAAGGGAATGAATCAGCGGTCTGCAATGGCATTGACATACATGTAAAATGTAATCAGATAGAGACCGGATAATCCGACCAGTGCATAAATGATCCTGGAAATCCAGGACATGTTTCCGAAAATAAAAGCGACCAGATCAAAGCTGAAGAAGCCGATCAGTCCCCAGTTTACTGCACCGATAATGGTGAGAGTAAGTGCAATACAGTCTAAAACCTTATTATGCATGGATATTTACCTCCTTTTAGCTTAGTATGAAGCCGGAGGATGAAAAATATGCAAAAAGAAAATAAATCAATTTAAAAAATTACCGGATTCATCACCGTAGATCTGATACTTTATGATCTGCATCCGCTGGTCGGTAGCAGAAATAATATCGGCGCAGTCTTTCAAATCAGCAGAAATCTGCTCGGCATGTTCCACGTCCTTTTTATAGCGCAGCTGGTGATCCAGACTTGCCCAGAAGTCCATGGCAATCGTACGGATCTGGACCTCGACCTTCATCGGTTGTTTACGGTCGGAGAAGAAGACCGGAATCTCCAGGATCAGGTGCAGGCTGCGATAACCGTTTTCCTTTGGATTCTGAATATAATCTTTGGTCTCGATCAGAGCCACATCATCCTGCTTGGTCAGCATCTGTGCCACTTCATAAATGTCATCAATAAACGGACAGATCACTCGGATGCCTGCAACATCATGCAGATTCTCAATGATGCTTTCCAGAGAAATATCATAACCCCTGGTGTGAAGCTTTTTCAGAATACTTTCCGGAGATTTGATCCGGGATTTGATGAAGGAGATCGGATTCCGCTGATAACGGATGGAAAACTCATCGTTTAAGACCTCCAGCTTGGTCTGTACTTCGCGGATCGCTCCGCGATACATCATCATCAGCTCCATGTACATATGGGCCTGGTCGGAGAATGCTTCCGGGATGGTAAAAAGTTCGTTTTCCGTGCTTTGTATATTCTGTAACTGGGTAGTGCCTGTATCCATAAAAGTACCTCTTTTCGTCTGATTCTTACAAGAATAATTCTAGCATAACCAATATAGTCGGTCAATGAAACGGATATGAAATTTTCCTTGCTTTTTTCGCAAATTAATAATACAATAAACTCGGCAGAAATTGGTTTTTCAATAAAAAACCATGAAATAAATTTACAACGGAGGGCTTAATATGAGCAATAATTCTCAATTGTCTGCAAGACAAAGAATTGATGCACTTCTGGATGAGTCCAGCTTCGTAGAAGTTGGTGCATATGTCACAGCCAGAAGTACTGATTTTAACTTGTCAGACAAAGAAACACCTGCTGACGGTGTCATTACCGGATATGGAGTCATTGATACAAATCTGGTATTTGTATACAGTCAGGATGCATCAGTAATGAATGGTTCCATTGGCGAAATGCATGCCAAAAAGATTGCCAATATCTATGATATGGCAGTCAAGATGGGTGCACCGGTCATTGGATTGATCGATTGTGCAGGTTTACGTCTGCAGGAGTCTGTAGATGCCTTGAATGGTTTTGCATCCATTTATGCAAAGCAGGTAATGGCATCCGGAGTTATTCCGCAGATCACAGCCGTATTTGGCAGCTGTGGCGGTGGTGCAGCCGTAATTCCTGGGTTAAGTGATTTCACTTACATGACAAAGGAAGAGGCTAAGTTATTTGTAAACGCACCAAACGTATTGGATGGTAACCACGTATCCAAGCTGGATACCGCCTCTGCAGAATATCAGAGTGCTAATTCCGGAAATGTGGATGGCGTATTTGAAACAGAGACAGAGGTTCTTGGACAGATCCGCCAGTTAGTTTCTGTTTTACCTGCAAATAATGAAACAGATTTATCTTATTCTGATTGTGAAGATGATCTGAATCGTGTTGTAAATGTTGAGGGTTATGTATCAGATGCAAAGTCATTACTGATCACAATTTCCGACAATCAGGCATTTATTGAGACCAAGAAGGATTATGCAAAGGATATGGTAACCGGTTTTGTACGGTTTAATGGTACAACCGTTGGTTGTGTAGCCAATCAGGGAACCGAGGGCGGTGACGTGTTATCCGTAAAGGGTGCTTATAAGGCAGCTGAGTTTGTATCCTTCTGTGATGCATTTGAGATTCCGGTACTGACAGTTACCAACGTTAAGGGCTATAAGGCAACTGTAGAAGAAGAAGCAGGTATGGCAAAGGCTGTTGCTGCCATGACTGCCGCATTTGCAGGAGCAACCGTACCGAAGGTAAATCTGATCACCGGAGAAGCATTTGGTTCTGCTTATACAGCTATGAATTCAAAGGGCATCGGCGCAGATATCGAGTATGCTTGGCCAAAGGCTAAGATTTCTATGATGGATCCGGAAGCAGCCGTTAAGATCATGTATGCAGATGAGATTGCAGCCGCAGATGATAAGAATGCGTTGATCGCAGAGAAAAAGAAAGTATTTGCAGAGGAGCAGGCGAGTGCAATGACAGCTGCAAAGCGTGGCATTGTAGATGATATTATTGTTCCGGATGCAACCAGAAAGAGACTGGTGGCCGCATTTGAAATGCTTTATACCAAGTGCGAAGAAAAGCCGGCCAAGAAGCATGGCTCAAAGTAGTGAGGTGACAGCAGAATGAAGAAAAAACTATTAATCGCAGCTTTGTTTGCTGTTATGCTGTGCCTGTCTGCCTGCAGTAAGGAAGTTGTTTTTCCGGAAAATTTCAACGCAGAGACTTATACCAATGCGGCAGTTGAGGTAACTAAGGGCGTCCTCCAGCTTGACACAGAAGCGCTGACGATTTTTTCCAAGGATGCAGATGATTATGTGTCAGAGAGCGATCTTGGATTTGATGTAGACGTATATAAATCAGCTTGTTCCGGAACTTTAACAGCCATGGATGAGGCCGGAGAGCCGGTTGGCATTCTGGATGATATCTCTTATGAGGTATCCGGAATAGACAAGGACATTGTTACGGTAACGATTCCTGTTCAGTTTACAGATTATGTGGTAGATTATGAGTTTACGTTTGAACCGAATGAAAAGGCAGAGTATAATCCATACGTAAATACTTATAATCTGACACAGGTTGTTGTATCCGCAGAGCACACTATGGGTGAACTGATGGAGCAGGCCGGAATGAATACTTTGACCGGTATGGGTGTTGTATTTATTGTTCTGATTTTCATCAGCTTTATTATCAGTCTGTTTAAGTTCCTGCCGGGAAGCGGGGCAAAGAAGCAGGCCAAGAAAGAAGCAGAGAAGAAAGCAGCAGAGAAGAAAGCAGAAGTTACGGTAGCAGCACCGGCAGCCGCTAAGCCGGCCGCAGAGGATCCGATGAAGGATCAGGAACTGGTAGCAGTAATCACCGCCGCTGTGATCGCAGCAAATGGAAGTGGTTCTGCAATGGTAAGCAGTGACAAGTTAGTTGTAAGATCAATCAAGAGAGTATCTCGATAATATAGGAGGACATTAGAATGAAGAATTATAGAATTACCGTAAATGGTACCGCATATGACGTAGCAGTTGAAGAATTAGGCGCAGGTGCAGCACCAGCCGCAGCCGCTCCTGTAGCAGCACCGGCAGCCACTCCGGCACCGGCCGCAGCACCGGCTCCTGCAGCAAGCACAGGCGCAGGAAGCATTGCAGTAACCTCTCCAATGCCTGGTAAGATCCTTGCAGTTAAGGCATCCGTAGGACAGGCTGTGAAGAGGGGTGATGTTGTATTAGTTCTGGAAGCTATGAAGATGGAAAACGAAGTTGTAGCACCGGAAGACGGAACGATTGCAAGTATTGATGTAGCCGTAGGTGCAGCAGTAGAAGCTGGCGATACTTTAGCAACTTTGAACTAAAGCACTGTCAAAAACAAAAACTGACAGGAGGAAAATAAATGGATTATATTATTTCAACCTTGCAAAATCTTGCCGGTCAGACAGCATTCTCTAATTTGTATTGGGGAAATTACGTTATGATACTGGTTGCACTGGTATTCCTGTACCTGGCAATTGCAAAGGGATTTGAACCATTACTTTTAGTACCAATTGCATTTGGTATGTTATTATCAAATATGTTCCCCGGCATTATAGAGGAGGGCGGTCTGCTTCATTTCTTCTACATGCTGGATGAATGGAGTATCCTGCCTTCCCTGATTTTCCTGGGTGTAGGTGCAATGACAGACTTTGGACCACTGATTGCAAATCCGAAGAGTTTCCTGCTTGGTGCGGCGGCTCAGTTCGGTATTTATGCAGCATATTTCCTGGCAATCTTTATGGGATTCTCAGGAAAAGAGGCTGCTGCAATCTCTATTATCGGTGGTGCCGACGGCCCTACCTCTATTTTCCTGGCCGGTAAGCTTGGAATGGGTGGTACTCTGATGGGACCGATTGCCGTAGCGGCATATTCCTATATGGCACTGGTTCCTGTTATTCAGCCACCGGTTATGAAGCTTTTCACAACTGAGAAGGAACGTAAGATCAAGATGGCACAGCTTCGTCCGGTTTCAAAGCTTGAGAAGATTCTTTTCCCGATCGTTGTTACCATCGTAGTTGTATTGATTCTTCCTACAACAGCACCATTGGTAGGTATGCTGATGCTCGGTAACCTGTTCCGTGAGTGTGGTGTTGTTAAACAGTTAACAGAGACTGCTTCCAATGCATTGATGTATATCGTAGTTATCCTGCTGGGTACTTCCGTAGGTGCAACTACAACTGCGCAGGCATTCTTAAAGATCAGTACCTTAAAGATTGTTGTACTTGGTCTGATCGCGTTTATCTTCGGTACAGCAGCCGGTGTATTATTCGGTAAATTAATGTGCTGGTTAACAAAGGGTAAGGTAAATCCTCTGATTGGTTCTGCCGGTGTATCTGCAGTACCTATGGCTGCCCGTGTTTCCCAGAAGGTTGGTTCAGAAGCTGACCCTACAAACTTCCTGTTGATGCATGCAATGGGGCCAAACGTTGCAGGTGTTATCGGTACTGCGGTTGCAGCCGGAACGTTCCTGGCAATCTTTGGAGTAAAATAGCAATGAGTTTGATGTTATAACATCATGATTATATGAGACAAAAGGAGGAACTATTATGGCAGATCAGGTAGCGGCTAAGCCGGTTAAGATTACTGAAACTGTATTACGTGATGCACATCAGTCACTGATTGCAACTCGTATGACAACAGAGCAGATGTTGCCAATTATTGATAAGATGGATCAGGTGGGTTATCATTCTGTAGAGTGCTGGGGCGGTGCAACATTCGATGCATCCCTGCGTTTCCTGCATGAGGACCCATGGGAAAGACTTCGTAAGTTAAGAGACGGATTCAAGCATACAAAGCTGCAGATGTTATTCCGGGGACAGAATATTCTGGGATACAGCCCATATGCAGATGACGTAGTTGAGTACTTTGTACAGAAGTCAATTGCAAACGGTATTGATATCATTCGTATTTTTGACTGTCTGAATGATCTTCGGAATCTGGAGACAGCTGTAAAGGCAGCCAACAAGGAAAAGGGACATGCACAGGTTGCACTTTCGTATACTTTAGGTGATGCTTATACTCTGGATTACTGGAAGGATATGGCAAAGAGAATTGAGGATATGGGTGCAGATTCCATCTGTATCAAGGATATGGCTGGTCTTTTGGTTCCTGTTAAGGCTACAGAACTGGTACAGGCATTAAAGGAAGGAACCAAGCTTCCAATCCAGCTGCATACACATTATACTTCCGGTGTAGCTTCTATGACATACATGAAGGCAGTAGAAGCAGGTTGCGATATCATTGATACTGCAATGTCACCACTTTCTATGGGTACTTCACAGCCTGCAACTGAGGTTATGGCTAAGGCATTTGAAGGAACTCCATATGATCCGGGATTTGATCAGAACCTGTTGGCAGAAATCGCCGATTACTTCCGTCCACTTCGTGAGCAGTGGTTAGAGAGCGGTCTGTTAAGTCCAAAGGTTATGGGCGTTAATATCAAGACCCTTTTATATCAGGTACCTGGTGGTATGTTATCCAACCTTGTTTCCCAGTTAAAGGAAATGAAGGCTGAGGATAAGTTCGATGCCGTACTGGAAGAGGTCCCAAGAGTTCGTAAGGACTTTGGTGAGCCACCGCTTGTTACACCAAGTTCTCAGATCGTTGGTACCCAGGCTGTATTAAATGTAGTTATGGGCGAGCGTTATAAGATGCTGACCAAAGAGTCTAAGGATCTGTTAGCAGGCAAGTATGGTCAGACTGTTAAGCCGATGAATCCGGAGGTCCAGAAGAAGGCACTTGACAGCCTTGGCATGAAGGAGCCAATCACATATCGTCCGGCCGATGATATTGAACCACAGCTTCCTAAGCTTGAGAAAGAAATGGCTCAGTACAAGCAGCAGGATGAGGATGTATTATCTTATGCACTGTTCCCACAGGTAGCAACGGACTTCTTTAAGTACCGTGAGGCACAGCAGAAGAAGGTAGACGAGTCTGTAGCAGATACAGAGAATAAGGTATATCCGGTATAATTATTAATAATCAGAAATTACCCCGTGAAACGGGATAGGATCATGAGGCTGTCGCAGAAACAGGAACTGTCAATGTGGCAGCCTTATCTATTTATGATATTTATTTTGTAAAATGGACTTCTCATAATATAGGAGATTAATATGTCAAAGGTAATTGTGGTAGGCGGCGGTGCTGCCGGTATGATGGCAGCGATTGCAGCTGCACGGAAAGGACATTCGGTCCTTTTGCTGGAAAAAAATGAAAAGCTCGGAAAGAAACTATTTATTACAGGAAAGGGAAGATGCAACCTGACGAATGCCTGTGATACGAATGAATTATTTACGAATATTATAACGAATCATAAGTTTTTATATAGTGCGGTGTATGGATTTGATAACTGGATGACCTATTCTTTTTTTGAAGATTTAGGAGTATATCTGAAAATAGAACGTGGCAACCGGGTGTTCCCGGTGTCGGATCATTCCTCAGATGTGATCCGTGGACTGGAACAGGAGCTGAAACGTCTGAAGGTACAGATCCGATTAAGAACAGTAGTAACGGCACTCTGTGCAGAACAGGGAGCGGTTACCGGTGTGAAAGCGAAATCGTTCTGCCGGGATGGAAAGGATGGCAAAAATGGAAAACAAAAGAGCGAGACTCTTTCAGCAGATGCAGTGATCCTGACAACCGGCGGTTGTTCTTATGCAAGCACCGGATCAACCGGAGATGGTTATAGTTTTGCAGAAAGGCTGGGACATACATTGTCCGTACCGGAGCCGTCTCTGGTACCATTTGTAATGCAGGAGCAATGGTGTAAGGACTTAATGGGCTTAACGCTTAAAAATATTGCAATTCAGGTAAAAAACGGTAAAAAAACGATTTATGAAGGCTTTGGAGAGCTGTTATTCACTCATTTTGGTGTCAGTGGTCCGTTGGTTTTGACTGCCAGTACCAGATTAAAGGGATATCTGGAGGAATATGATTTCAGGGCAGAGGATCGTGGCAAGCTGCAGGATACGATCAGACAACAGGATATGATGTTGAAACAGCCGCTGGACCTGTTCGTGGATCTGAAGCCGGCATTATCGGAGGAACAACTGGATGAACGGTTGCAGAAGGATTTTTTCCGTTATCAGAACCGGCAGCTTCAGAATGCAATGGATGATCTGCTTCCAAAAAAATTAATTCCAATCGTGATCAGTCTTAGCGGTATTCCGGCAGATAAAAAGGTGAATATTCTGACGAAAGAAGAACGGTTGACACTGGTTCATACTCTTAAAAAAATGCCGATGCATATTTTGGGATGTCGCGGATTTCAGGAAGCGATCATTACCAGAGGCGGTATAAACGTAAAGGAAATCAATCCGCAGACGATGGAGTCAAAGCTGGTATCCGGACTTTATATTGCAGGAGAATTACTGGATACGGATGCGGTAACCGGTGGCTTTAATCTTCAGATTGCCTGGAGTACCGGATATGCTGCCGGTAATGCCATTGAGTAGAAGGGTGGAAAATCAATGTATAAGATCATGCTTATAGAAGATGATGAAAATATGGCAAATGCAATGCGGACACAGCTGCAGGCCTGGGGCTATGAGGTATATTGCATTCAGAATTTTCAGAAGGTTACGGAGGAATTTCTGGCAGTAGAACCGCAGCTGGTTCTGCTGGATATTATGCTGCCGTTTTTCAATGGATACCACTGGTGCAGTGAGATACGGAAGCATTCCAATGTCCCAATTCTCTTTATATTTTCGGCATCGGATAATATGAATATCATCATGGCAATGAATATGGGTGGAGATGATTTCATTGCAAAACCATTTGATCTGAACGTGCTACTTGCCAAGGTACAGGCAATCCTTCGAAGAACCTATGATCTGACGGGTTCAATCCCGGTACTGGAACACAAGGGCGCAATTTTAAATCTGAATGATATGACATTACATTACGGAGAACAGATACTTGATCTGACCCGGAATGAGTTCCGGATCCTGCAGACCCTGCTAGAGCAAAAGGGAAAAGTAGTCAGCCGGAATACATTGATGATGCGGCTCTGGGAGATTGATTCTTATGTAGAGGAAAATACACTGACTGTAAACATTAACCGTTTACGGAAAAAACTGGTGGAGATCGGTTTGGAGGATTATATTAAGACAAAGGTTGGATGTGGCTATATTATTGAATAGTGATGCATAGAAATATGGAGGGGTACAGTGAAAGACAGGTTTCGGATTCTTGGAAAATATATAAGACAACACCGGAATGGCGCTATTCTGTTGTTTGTCTGTGCAGTGGTTTTACATATAGTTCTTTGTCTGTATAAGATTAATCCGGAGATTATTCTGTATGCGGATGCAATCTGTCTGTTGATCCTTCTGGTAAGTGCAGGGGTCGGATTCGCCGGTTATTACCGGAGATGGAAGACGATTCATATGATAGACAGCAGGGAAACCGTAGCAGAGAGAATTCCGGCACCTGAGACTGCCATAGAAGAGGAATATAGTCGGATCATAAGTATGATACAGGAGCAGTATGGAACGGATATGCAGAGCTGGAATCAGGAGCGTAAGAACAGTCTGGAGTTTTATGCGACCTGGGTGCATCAGATCAAGGTTCCGATCGCGACGATGAAGCTGGTATTGCAGAGCGAGGATACAGAGGAGAACCGGGAGCTTCTGGCGGAGCTTTTCCGGATAGAACAATATGTAAACATGGTCTTAAATTATTATCGTCTGGAAGGAACCGAGACGGATTTCGTGTTCCGGGACATGAATCTGGATGACGGCATCCGACAGGTGATCCATAAATATGCAGGACAATTTATTCGGAAGAAGATTCGCCTGGATTTTCAGGAAACAGGACAGACGATCCTGACGGATGAGAAGTGGTTTCTGTTTCTGCTTGAACAGATTATTTCCAATGCGGTTAAATATACAAATGCCGGAACGATTACTATCCGTGGAGAAGGCGAAGGTGTTCTGAATGTTACAGATACCGGAATCGGCATTGCACCGGAGGATATTCCAAGGATTTTTGAAAAAGGATTTACCGGTTATAACGGAAGAATGGATAAGAAAGCAACCGGTCTCGGACTATATCTGTGCAAAAAGACAGCAGACAAATTATCGATACGGTTACAGGTGACCTCGGAGGTCGGTGTCGGAACGACCGTCCGGATCTACGCAGGAAAGGAGTCACTGTTAACGGATTAAAAGACATTTCGTATCTTACAAAAATGTCACATGGAACGGAAAAGTGTCACCGGATCAGATGGAGAACCTTTGCCCGAAAAAATATAATAGAGTCATAAAACAACGGTATGACAAAATACCGGACAATCAGGAGGTTTCTATGACAATATTAGAAGTAAATAATCTGAAAAAAGTCTATACCACCAGACTGGGTGGCAATCAGGTGCAGGCATTAACGGATGTCAGCTTTTCTGTGGAACAGGGCGAATATGTGGCGATTATGGGCGAGTCCGGATCCGGTAAGACGACGTTACTTAATATTTTGGCTGCACTGGATAAACCAACGGCCGGAGAGGTATTGCTGGATGGAAAGAAACTATCGGATGTAAAGGAACGACAGTTATCTGCCTTTCGGCGGGACAATCTTGGATTCGTATTTCAGGAGTTTAATTTGCTCGATACTTTTTCGCTAAAGGATAATATTTTATTGCCGCTGGTGCTGGCAGGTGAGCGGTATGCTCAGATGCAGATCCGGTTGAAGCCGCTGGCAAAGAAGCTCGGTATTCAGGAACTGCTGGAGAAATATCCGTATGAGGTATCCGGCGGACAGAAGCAGAGAACTGCGGTCGCACGGGCACTGATCACGAACCCGAAGCTGATTCTGGCAGATGAACCGACAGGTGCACTGGATTCCAGATCGACCTCGGAGTTGTTAAAGGTATTCGATCAGGTTCATGAGGAAGGACAGACGATCCTCATGGTAACACATTCCGTGACGGCGGCCAGTCATGCAAGCCGGGTTCTGTTCATTAAGGATGGTCAGGTGTTCCATCAGCTGTACCGGGGCAACAGTACGCTGGAGGAACAGTATCAGAAGATCACCAATACATTGACAATGCTTCTGACAGGTGGTGATCAGTATGAATAAAGTGTTTTATCCGCGTCTGGCAGCAAGTAATATCAGAAAGAATATGCAGGTCTATCTGCCATATATCATCACTTGTATATTATCGATCGCAATGTACTATATCATGCATTCCATATCCGCCAATACAGATATTATGGATATGGGAAATACCGGTGTGTTTTTGTTAAGGATTCTTGGATACGGGCGATATATCATTGCTTTATTCGGAGCGATATTTCTGTTTTACACCAACAGCTTTCTGATGAAACGCAGGAAACAGGAAATCGGTCTGTTTCACGTGCTGGGAATGGAGAAACGGCATATTCTGATAGTTATTGCATTTGAAACCCTGTATATTGCCGGAATCAGTCTGGCCGCAGGACTTCTGGCCGGAATCTTATTTGAAAAGCTGGCATATCTGATGTTTCTGAAACTGGTTGATTTTGACATTGTATTTGGGTTCCATATTTGTAAAGAAGCGCTGCTTACAACACTTGTTTTATTTGCAATTGTATTTGGATTGATCTATATAAAATCCGCATTATCCGTGGTATGTTCCAAGCCGATTGAACTGTTAAAGGGGAATGCGGTCGGAGAGCGTGAGCCGAAAGCCAAGTGGGCACTGGCGGTACTTGGTATCCTCTGTATCGGAAGTGGCTATTATATTTCAGTTACGACACAGAATCCATTGCGGGTTCTGGGGCTGTTCGCACTGGCTGTGTTGCTTGTAATTGTCGGTACGTATCTGCTCTTTACGACAGGAACGATCACATTGTTAAAGCTGCTTAAGAAAAATAGACACTATTATTATCAGACGAAGCATTTCGTATCGGTATCCGGTATGCTCTATCGAATGAAACGGAATGCGGTCGGACTGGCGAATATCTGTGTACTGTCAACCATGGTACTGGTCATGTTGTCAACGACTATCAGCATGTGGTTTGGTCTTGAGGATGCTATCCGTAAGATGTATCCGAGTGATATCATGATGACGGTGGAAGCAGAGCAGATTCCGGAAGATTTGAATGACGCCATTAATCAGTGTATCGAGGAAGAGTCGTTGGAGGTAAAGCAGCAGTATGCGTATCCATATTATGATTTTGCGGCCTTGAAGGAAGAGAATGTGCTGGAAGCAGACATCAATGCGTTCTCATCTGTCGGGAAATCTAATATATGCTACTGTTTTCTGATCAGCATTGATGATTATAACCGGGTATCCGGAGAGAATATCAAGCTGCAGGATGGGGAAAGTCTGGTTTATTGCCGGCAGGATCCGTTTAAGCAGGATACATGGAAGCTATATGATGAGACCTATCAGATTAAAGAACATCTGCAGGATTTTATTCCAATCTATTCAAACAGTATCTTTACAGAAGCGTATATGGTAATGACAGAGGCAGATATTCAGAGAATCATGGAAACCATGCAGGCGAATCAGGGAGATCTGGCCGGCGGCGTCAGCTGCCTGGAAGGCTTTGACTTTGCCGGAACCACACAGGAAAAGCATGCACTTTATCAGAAGATAGAACAGAAATTTGCAGATCAGGGATGGTTTGAGGGGAACTATGTCCAGTTGTTTGAACAGAGCAGTATCCGGGAAACGTTCCTGAATGCATATGGCGGACTTTTGTTTATCGGTATATTCCTCGGGATCCTGTTTACGGTGGCAACCATTCTGATCATATATTATAAACAGATATCAGAGGGCTATGAAGATCACGATCGATATGTTATTATGCAGAAGGTAGGAATGAGCCGGGAGGAAGTGAAAGCATCTATCCGGTCACAGATTCTGACGGTATTTTTCCTGCCACTGGTGACAGCGACCATTCATGTCCTGTTCGCATATCCGGTTATTGAACGGTTATTGCGGATGGTACAGCTGGATAATCGGATGCTGTTTATCGGATGCATTTTTGGATGTGTACTGGTATTCGGCATTTTATACGCATGCGTCTATGCAATTACGTCCAGAGTATATTATAAGCTGGTACAATGGTCATAGAATATAACGAAAAAGACAGGAAGGGTAGTATTATCTGCCATGATAACAGCATGGACAGAAATGCAGAAATGCGATATAATCAAAAAAGTTAGTACAATAAGGCAGGAATCCATACGGATTCCTGTTTTTCAAGGAGGATATATAAGTTATGGCAAGTGTGGCAATTGACGGACCGGCAGGGGCAGGAAAAAGCACGATTGCAAAGCTGGTAGCGAAAAAACTGGGGGCAGTTTATGTGGATACCGGTGCGATGTATCGGGCAATCGCAGTTTATTTTCTCAGAAATCATCTGAATCCGGAGAATCCGGAGCAGGTAGCGCAGGCATGTCAGAAGCTGGAGGTAGCGATCAGCTATGAGAATGGTGCCCAGCAGGTATGGTTAAATGGCGAGAATGTGACCGGAGAGCTTCGGACAGAGGCAGTCGGAAATATGGCATCGAAGTCCTCGGCAAAACAGCCGGTACGTGATAAGCTGCTGCAATTACAAAGAGATATGGCGGTTCGTCAGAATGTAGTAATGGATGGCCGGGACATTGGTACCAATGTCCTGCCGGATGCAGAGGTGAAGATCTTTCTGACTGCATCTTCCGCAGAGCGGGCAAGACGTCGGTACGAAGAGCTGGTGGAAAAGGGAGAAACCTGTGATATTCATCAGATCGAAGCAGATATCATCAAACGGGATGAGCAGGATATGAATCGTGCGATTGCTCCGTTAAAGCAGGCAGAGGATGCCTATTATCTGGATAGCTCGGAGCTTACAATCGATGAGGTTGTGGACTGTATTCTGAAGCAGTGTAAGGAGAAACGGATATGGAAATCATAATGGCGAAAACAGCCGGATTTTGTTTCGGTGTAAAGCGGGCCGTGGATACTGTTTACGAAGAAGTTGAGAAACATAAAGACAAGCCGGATCACCCGGTTTATACCTATGGGCCGATCATTCATAATGAAGAGGTGGTCAACGATCTGGCGGATAAGGGCGTAAAGGTTATCCATAACCTGGAGGAACTGCGGCAGATTCATAAGGGCAGTATTGTAATCCGGTCACACGGAGTAGAAAAGAAGGTTTATGACCTGATCAATGAGCAGGGACTGGAGCTGGTAGATGCGACCTGTCCGTTTGTCCTGAAAATCCATAAAATCGTCCGGGAGGAGTCCGAAAAAGGAAACCGGATTTTGATCATTGGAAATGATTCCCATCCGGAAGTAGAGGGAATCAAAGGGTGGTGTAAAACCAGACCAATCGTGGTGGAAACGGAAGAAGATATCGATTCTATCGACATAAAACATGGGGAGAAACTGGTAATTGTATCCCAAACGACATTTAATAACAAGAAATTTCAAGATTTAGTTGAAATTATTTCAAAAAAAGGGTATGATATATGTGCTTGTAATACGATCTGTAATGCGACCGAGGCAAGACAGAAAGAAGCAGCGCTGATTGCCGGAGAAGTAGATGCAATGATCGTTATAGGCGGTAAGAATAGCTCAAACACACAGAAGCTATATGCTATCAGCAAACATGAATGTGCAAATACTTACTATATACAGACACTCGTTGATTTGGATTTGACTGCTTTTGAATCCGTAAGTAGGGTAGGTATTACTGCAGGGGCATCTACCCCAAATAATATTATTAAGGAGGTTCATGACAGCATGTCAGAATTAAGTTTTGAAGAATTATTACAGGAAGATGAAAAGAATCGTACCCAGGTAGCTCCGGGTAAATTAGTGGAAGGTGAAGTATTAAGCGTTAAGCCGGATGAGATCATTGTAAATATCAATTACAAGTCTGAAGGCGTGATCACCAGAGCTGAGTATACCAATCAGCCAAATGCTGATCTGACTACCATGGTTCAGCCGGGCGACAAGATTACAGCAAAGGTAATCAAGAATAACGATGGTGAAGGACAGGTTGCTTTATCTTATAAGCGTGTAGCACAGGATAAGGCAAACGATATGTTAGAGGCTGCTTGTGAAGAAGGTAAGGTATTAACCGGTAAGGTTGTTCAGGTTCAGGACGGCGGACTGACTGTTCTTTATGAAGAGAGCAAGATATTCATTCCGGCAAGTCTGGTATCTGATACTTATGAGAAGAATCTTGAGAAGTATATGGATCAGGAAATTGAGTTTGTAATTACAGAGTGCAATCCTCGTAAGAGAAGAGTGATCGGTAACCGTAAGATGCTTCTGGTTGCTAAGAAAGAAGAGGCTCAGAAGGCATTATTCGAAAGAATTGAAGTTGGCATGACTCTGGAAGGTACTGTTAAGAATGTAACAGACTTCGGTGCATTCGTTGATTTAGGTGGTGCTGACGGTCTGCTTCACATTTCAGAGATGTCATGGGGCAGAGTTGAGAATCCTAAGAAGGTATTAAAGGTTGGCGATGTTGTTAAGGTATTTATTAAGGATATCCAGGGCACAAAGATCGCACTTAGTATGAAGTTCCCAGAGGCTAACCCATGGGCAAATGCAGCTGAGAAGTATGCAATCGGTACCGTTGTAACCGGTAAGGTTGCAAGAATGACAGATTTCGGTGCATTCGTTGAATTAGAGCCGGGTGTTGATGCATTACTGCATGTTTCACAGATTGCTAAGGAGCACATTGACAAGCCATCATCTGTATTATCAATCGGTCAGGAAATCACAGCTAAGATCGTTGACTTCAAGGAAGCAGACAAGAAGATCAGTCTGAGCATGAAGGCATTACTTCCGGATGATGAGGAAGCTGAAGAAGAGACAACTGAAGAGTAATCAAAATTCTCATAGTAACATTGGATAGGAGGGAAATCATTCAGATTTCCCTCCTACTCAGTTATATAGGAAAACAGGGTGGGGCGAGATATGACAGATTATGAAGTATTTAAGAAGCAGATACTGGAGTTGACCGGAATTGATCTGAATGCCTATAAGGAGCGGCAGATGAAGCGGAGAATCACAACGCTGTCCTTAAAATACGGCTTTCAGACCTATGAGGAGTTTTATCAGGATTTAAAGAAGAATGCAGAACGCAGGAAACAGTTTCTGAATTATCTGACAATAAATGTATCGGAGTTTTATCGGAATCCGATGCAGTGGCAGACACTGGAGGAGAAGGTGATTCCGGATCTGATTGAGGAAAATAAGGGTGAACTGAGAATCTGGAGCGCGGCCTGTTCAACCGGGGATGAGCCGTATACCATTATTATGATGATGAAGGAGAAGTTTCCGAAGGCTCCGGTGAAGCTGTTGGCAACGGATTTGGATGATGAGGTGCTTGCGTTTGCAAAGCAGGGATTATATCCTCAAAAAAGCCTGACAAATCTGCCTGAAAAATATGTCCAGAAGTATTTCCGGGAGGTAAAACCTGGATATTATCAGATTGCGGAATCTATTATGAAGGAAGTGGAGTTCCGGCAGCATAATCTGCTGGCAGATCCTTATGGTAAGAATTATGACTTGATCGTATGCAGGAATGTATTGATCTATTTTACAGAAGAGGCCAAGATCGAAGTCTTTAAAGAGTTTCATAAGTCTCTGCGTAAGGATGGCTATCTGTTCATTGGCAGTACCGAGCAGATTCTGCAGGCACGCTCCATTCATTTTGAACCGGAGTACTCATTTTTTTATAAAAAAGAAGAGGTAAGATAATCCATCCAGAAGCGGATATTTTCAGACAGTTCCGGCTTCCATTCGGCATAAGAAATGGAGTCGGAGCTGTTCTTTTTATATAGCTTATCGGGTCTGCGGGCGAGTCCCTGCGGACAGGGAAAGAAAACAGAGGTGAGTCTTAAAAAACCGTTTTCTTTGGTTGCTTTCTGTTTATAATCGGTATCTACGAATGCCGCAATACTTTTATGCATAACGGTATCTTCAACCGGAAGATAGTAATAATCCTTCCAGTTCTTCAGATAATAACGAAGCTCTCCTTTCCATAAAGGAATGAACAATGCTCCGCAAGTGCCGGAAATCTGAAGGCTGCCATATACAGTTTCCTTCTTATAGCAGAGCGGAATCGACTGCGGAAAGGTCAGAGTCAGAGCGAGGCAGGATGCCTGTTCCTGTACTGTGATCAGTTGAAATTCATGGGTTGCCAGTGATTTAAAGGATAATAAACGCAGCATGGGAATCATAGCCAGAATATCGTCATAGTTGTGCTGTAAAAGCATTCTCTGCAGATCTTTGCTCTGTTCTTTTAAATAGGTCTTATAGATCTTTATCAGTTCTCCGCCGGAATACGGATCGGTTCTTGGAATATCAAGAGCTTGTTGCACGGTCTTCAACTTTAGATCAGTAAGAGCAAGACCGGAACGGTAAGGCTTGATCAACTTATATAAATCAACACTTTCAAGTGACTCCAGAGATGAAATTGCATGCTCGAAATACTGACCGGAGGTTAAGGTCTGATACTGGATATATTTTTCTTTCAGATACCGGAGATCAAAGCCGTCTCCGTTGAAATGGATCAGAGTATGAAATGAGGAAATAACATGCAGGAAAGTATCCAGGATGGCCAGCTCCGAACGTCCGTCATCATTGAAGAGCAGTTGGTAATGCCAGGAATCGTCTGAATAGAAACACATTCCGATCAGGTATAGCATCGTATTCCCGGCTGAAAAGCCGGTTGTTTCAATGTCAAACAGCAGGACATCTGCCGGCTGGTATCGGAGCTCCAAGTTGTAAAGTTCAGATTGATTTAGGGTTCCTGTGTATGTTTTCATGTTTATTCCTCGGTCTGTCAGATCAATAAATTACTATCGTTCATTATAACAAACTATCAGGTGTTTTGCAGTTATTTTTTGCTTAATGAGGATTTCTATGCTATACTAATGTACAAAAAGAACTGGAGGCGGCTATGTTAGCATATATACGTGGAACATTGGAAGAAATGTCTGAGGATTCTGTGATCCTGGATTATCAGGGAATGGGATATCAGATTTATATGTCGGCATTGGATATCAGTGAGCTTCCCGGTATCGGTCGGTCCGTTCTCATTTATATACATATGAATGTCCGGGAGGATGGAATCAGTCTGTACGGATTTCGGACGAAGCAGGCGAAAGAAATCTTCCGGTTGTTGATCGGGATTTCAGGTGTCGGACCGAAGGCGGGTATGGCATTGCTGTCGGCATTGTCAGTCGCAGATATTCAGATGGCAGTATTAAGCGGAGATGCGAAGTCATTAACAAAGGCTAACGGTATCGGAATGAAGGGTGCACAGCGCATTATTATGGAGCTGCATGATAAGATTGAGCTGGAATCTATGCTGGAACCAAAGGACGATCAATCTGTGGCAGAGTCTGCAGGGGCAGTGGCTGACGAAGATATTACCGCTTCGGTTGCGATGGCACTGGTAAGTCTCGGGTATTCGCAATTGGAGGCAATGCAGGCAATCCGCAGAGTGGATGCCGCACAGGAAATGAATACGGAAGAGCTGCTGAAGGCGGCATTAAAGAAATTAATATAACGGCGCAGACCGGGAATGGATAGAACAGAATGAACAATCGGATTATTACAACTGAATTTACGGAAGAGGATGTGGCGATCGAAGGAAGCCTGCGACCGAAATATCTGGATGATTATATCGGACAGGAGAAGGTGAAGAATAACCTGAAGGTATTCATTGAAGCGGCAAAGCAACGCGGGGAATCGCTGGATCATGTTCTGTTATATGGCCCACCGGGTCTTGGCAAAACAACGCTGGCATCAATCGTAGCCAACGAGATGAAGGTAAACTTAAAGATTACTTCGGGACCGGCGATTGAGAAACCGGGAGAGCTGGCGGCGATTTTAAATAATTTATCGGAACATGATGTTCTTTTTATTGATGAGATCCACCGGTTGAACCGTCAGGTGGAAGAGGTTTTGTATCCGGCGATGGAGGATTTTGCAATTGATGTCATGATCGGTAAAGGAGCGGCTGCGAGATCTATCCGGTTGGATCTACCGCATTTTACTTTGATCGGAGCGACAACCAGAGCAGGTATGCTGACAGCACCATTAAGGGATCGGTTTGGTGTGGTAAATCGTCTGGAGTTTTATACTGTGCCGGAGCTGACGGACATTCTGGAGCGCTCCGCCTATGTACTGGGGATTGAGATCGATACTGCCGGCGCGGTTGAAATCGCGAAGCGGTCGAGAGGAACTCCGAGACTGGCCAATCGTTTATTAAAACGTGTGCGAGATTTTGCAGAGGTGGAATATCAGGGCGGTATCACCTATGAGATTGCACAGAATGCCCTGGACCGGCTGGAGGTAGATACGCTGGGTCTGGATGAAACAGACAGGAACCTTCTATGGACTATGATTGAGAAATTCGGAGGAAAGCCGGTCGGACTGGAAACATTGGCTGCAGCGGTCGGAGAAGATGCCGGAACAATTGAGGATGTATATGAACCATATCTGATTAAAAACGGATTTATAAACAGGACCCCACGGGGACGGGTTGTAACAGAGCTATGTTATCAGCATTTCGGATTACAGCATGAAAACGCAAAGAACGAATAAGGAGGAACAGTATGGCAGAGAAAAAAGACACACCGGTAATTATTAACGGAAAGGTTTATACCCTGAGTGGATACGAGAGTGAGGAGTATCTGCAGAGTGTTGCATTGTATATCAATAACAAGATTTCCGAATGCAAGGGAAGCGAGCATTACCGGAAGCTGAGTGCAGAACACCAGGGAATCCTTCTGGCTCTTAATATTGCAGATGATTATTTTAAGGCGAAGAAGCAGGTTGAAGCCAGTGAGAAGCAGGAAGATGAGAAGGAAAAACAGCTTTATGATCTGAGACATGAGGTGATTGAGACCAGAATCAAGCAGGAATCCGCATTAAAACTGGTAGAAGAATATAAAGAGCAGGTGAATGCACTTCAGCGTAAGATCATCCAGCTGGAGGCAGAGCATGGAAGAAATGAGGAAAAATAACAGACAGCCGGAAATATTGGCGCCGGCAGGCTCCTTTGAAATTATGAAGCAGGCCTTTCAGGCAGGAGCGGATGCCGTGTATCTGGGAGGGCAGGCGTTTGGAGCCAGAGCATATGCGTCTAATCTGTCAGACCGGGAGCTTGTTCAGGCAATCGAATATGCCGGAATGCATGGAAAGAAATTATATCTGACGACCAATACACTGGTGAAGGAATCAGAGCTGGAAGCGTTGCGAACATTCCTGCGTATTCCGTATGAAGCAGGTTTACACGCGGTAATTGTTCAGGATATGGGCGCATTATCCATGATCCATGCAGAATATCCGGAGCTGGAGCTTCATGCGAGTACCCAGATGAGTATTACAACACCACAGGCATGTCAGATGTTAAAAGAGCTTGGGGTATGCAGGGTAGTCCCTGCCAGAGAATTATCCATGCAGGAGATTTCAGTGATCAAGGAGCAGGGGGGTGTTGATATTGAAGTATTTGTTCATGGGGCACTTTGCTATTCTTATTCGGGCAGATGTCTGATGAGCAGTCTGATCGGTGGCAGAAGCGGAAATCGGGGACGCTGTGCCCAGCCGTGCCGGCAGTTATATAAAGACCGCAGTGGACGGGAGCAGTATCTGTTAAGCCCGAAGGATCTCTGTGCTTTGGATACCGTCCCGCGGCTGATTGAAGCGGGTGTGGATTCCTTCAAGATAGAAGGAAGAATGAAACGGGCAGAATATGTGATTTCTGCTGTGCAGGCATACAGACAGGCTGTTGATGCATATATGGATCAGAGAGTGTTTCAGACAGAGCAGAGAAAGCAGGAACTGGCAGATATATTTAACCGCGGAGGGTTTACGGACGGATATTTTTCCATGCATAATGGAAAAGCTATGATGTGTATGGAGCGGAATAACCATAACGGCATTTGCCTCGGAGCAGTACAGGACGTTCAGGGAGGTACGGTGACCATCCGGCTAAGAGAGGATTTAAATATCGGAGACGTGTTGGAAATCCGAACACGGAGCGGTGAGAATATCGAGCTGACATCCGGAAAGACAGGCAGAGCAGGACAAGAGGTTATATTAAATGCATCCAGGCTGCGGCAGATCCGGAACGGAGATCCGGTCTACCGTACGAAAAACAAGCAGCTTGCAGAAGCTTTGCTTGAGGAAAATGAGCGACACCAATTGAAAGAAAAAGTTCACATTTCCGTTATTCTGCGGAAAGACTTATCTGCTACAATCAAAATGTCAAGTGATAATGAAACAGTAACGGTCACCGGCGGTATTGTAACGGCGGCAGAAAAACAGCCGTTGACAGAGACCGTGATCCGGGAGAAGCTTGGAAAGCTTGGAGATGCTCCGTTTGAGATAGCGCAGATCAAACTTGATATGGATGAGAATATATTCTTTTCCATGAAGGAGTTTAATCAGCTGCGACGGGAGGCATTAAGCCGGCTAGAGAAGCAATGCAGAGAGCACTGTCACAGAATCGATACGGTATTATCAGAGTTCTCGGGTGTACAGAAGCAGAATGCAGAACCGGAGATCTTGGAAATGAAGGACTGTGAAGAGAACACTCAGGTGAGTAGACTGGCTGTCACGATTGCAACGAAAGAACAACTTCGGGCAGCAATGCAGGCAGAAGCGGTATATCGAATCGATATCGAGCTTGAGTCATTTCCGGATTCAGATATCGTTAATATGATCGGGCAGATCCGGGAACACGGAAAGCTTGCATATCTGGCACTGCCGCATTGCTATCGGCAGACCATGAAGGAACGAATCTGCCGGATGTTCCGGACAGAAGCAGATGGCTGCCTGTTAAGAACCATTGATGAAGTGGCACTTTGGAAGGAAGTCGGAAGAAAGATGCCGGCGGTGCTGGATCATTCTGTCTATGCATATAATCATAAGGCTGCCGAGGTCTGTCAGGAAGCATTTGAATGTCATACTTTGACCCTTCCGACGGAATTAAAACGGGAAGAATTGACAGAACTGATAATGAATACACCTGAAATACATTGGGAATGGGTGTTATATGAACAGCCGACAGTCATGATTTCCGCACAGTGCGTTTATAAGAACAGGGATAAGTGTGAGAAAAGAAATGCGGCTGAGTTGGAGTTTTTCAATGCACATGGTGATACTTATATTGCGAAAGCAGTTTGTAAGGAATGTTATAATATCATTTATCAGAAGAAACCGATATCTCTGCTAGACAGAAGATATGATCTGGCGAAGATCAGAGACTATCGGATCGTACTGACGACCGAAAACGGGAGTCAGGCGGAGAAAATACTGGCATTCAGGCCGGAGGATAACTGCCAGGAAGGTCACTACAGGAAAGGAATCGAGTAAGAATGATTACGGTAATCACGATCATTTCACAATATATAGGGATTGTGCTGCTGACCATTTACGGATGGTTATGCTTCAGTGTATTCAAGTCAACCGATAAGACTGTGAGAGAACGCAAGCTGACCAAGCAGATCATTTTGATTTTTGCGGTTCATTTTCTCTGGTATCTGACGTTGTTCTTAAAAACAGAATCCATAAAGATTTTAATCCTGTATGGTGCGCAGATCCTGATGGCGGTATTATATATGGTGCTATATCATCGGTATTATCCGCGATCCTCCAGATTGATCACCAACAATATGTGTATTCTGTTGTTGTTCGGTTATACAATGCTGACACGGCTTAATTTCAGTCTGGCGATCAAGCAGTTTTTGATTGCGACAGTCACGCAGATCCTGGTCAGCTTCATTCCATGGATCATGCTGCAGAAGCTGGAACTCAGAAAACATTATTATCTGTATGGCATATTAGGAATTCTGACACTGTTGACGGTATTTATACCGGGCAATGGTCTGATACATGGAATTTCACAGTACGGTGCCAGAAACTGGCTGGCATTTGAACTTCCATATGATATCACGATTTCACTTCAGCCATCGGAATTTGTAAAGATATTGTTTGTATTCTTTGTTGCCAGTATTCTGGCGAAGAGCACGGAGTTTAGGCAGGTTATGATCGCTACCGGATTTGCGGCGGCACATATCGGGGTGCTGGTACTGGAAAAAGATCTGGGTGGTGCACTGATCTTTTTTGTAATCTATGTCACGATGCTTTATGCGGCGACCAGAAGACCGCTTTATTTCTTCGGATGTCTGGGTGGTGTCTGCGTCCTGGGCGGCTTTGCTTTTCTGTTGTTCCGAAAACAGTTGTTCCAGCATGTTATGGTTCGTATACAGAATTGGCTGAATCCATGGGCGGACATTGATGGTAGTGGATATCAGATCGCACAGTCATTATTTGCGATCGGTTCCGGCGGATGGTTTGGCTCCGGACTGATGGATGGTATGCCTGAGAAAATTCCGGTGCGGGAAAGTGATTTTATTTTTTCGGCAATCGCAGAAGAAATGGGCGTGTTTACAGCATTGATCCTGATTCTGATCTGCTTTAGTGTATTTATCGGATTCATAGATATTGCAATGCGTTCCAAGCATATTTTCTATAAGAATATGGCATTTGGATTTGCTGTCTGTTATATATTCCAGATCCTGTTAAATATCGGTGGAGCGACCAAGTTTATTCCTTCAACCGGTGTGACACTTCCGCTTGTCAGTTACGGTCTGAGTTCTGTAACCAGTACGCTGATTATTTTCCAGATCATACAGGGAATTAACATTATTACGACCAGAGAGGCTGAGAAAATTGAACGAGAAAAAGAAAAAATCCTCCTCGCCGGTGAATCCCCGGAGTTTTCTCCAACGGGAAAAGCGAAGAGGCGAGCAAAACAAAATAGCTAACAGACCGATCCTGCTGGTGACCTATGTCATAACCGGAATTTTTCTGCTCATGATAGGCTATATCTGTAAATTTATGATCGTGGACAGCCAGACGGTGATTGCCAATTCCTATAATACAAGGCAGGATAAGCTGGCCGAGCGGGTGATCCGCGGAGATATTGTATCCGGGGACGGCGTTGTCCTGGCAACGAATCAGTATGCGGATGACGGTTCCTATATCCGGTATTATCCATATGGAAATATGTATGCACATGCCGTCGGATATGATAAATACGGAAAATCCGGAGTGGAATTGACAGCGAATTATTATCTTCTGACGTCAAATGCAAATATTTTTGAACGAACCGTCAAGGCATTAAAGGAAGAAAAAAATATGGGCGATACCATTGTAACAACTCTGGATACCAGACTGCAGACTGCTGCCTATAATGCCTTGGGAGACGGCAGAGGAGCCGTAGTTGTTATGGAGCCGGATACCGGAAAGATTCTGGCAATGGTCTCCAAACCGGATTTTGATCCGAATAGTATCGATGATGTATGGCAGGCGGTTTCCGACGGAACTGCCTGGGATAATTCGATCCTTTTAAATCGGGCAACCCAGGGATTATATCCGCCGGGATCTACCTTTAAGGTGTTGACTGCATTGGAATATATGCGTGAGAATTCGAACTGGGAAGGCTATCACTTTAATTGTCAGGGAGAAGATACTTTTAATAACGTAACGATTCACTGCTATAACAGCACGGTACACGGAGATGTATCTCTGGCTGACTCTGTGGCATATTCCTGCAATACTTCATTTGCAAATATCGGAATGACCCTGAACATGGACAGTTTCCATAAGCTGTGTGAAGATTTTCTGTTTAATCAGAATCTGCCGTATGGCGGTACATATACTAAAAGCAGTTTTGTACTGAATGGCAGTTCGGATAAATCGCTGATCCCACAGACCGTGATTGGACAAGGAGATACACAGATTTCACCATTACACAATGCATTGATCATGTCTACAATGGCAAATGGCGGTGTTATGATGAAACCATATCTGGTCGATAGTATTGAAAACTATCAAGGAGTGAATGTAAAACGATTCTCTCCATCCGCATATAAGCGAATCATATCCGCAGATGAGGCGGCGCAGATGACAGAGCTGATGAAAGGCGTTATCACATACGGTACCGGGTCGGTATTGAATACCGATGCATATACCGTAGCAGGAAAGACAGGAACCGCAGAATATAACTCTGAAGGAAAATCACATTCCTGGTTTGTAGGATTTTCCAATGTAGAGAATCCGGATATCGTTGTTTCGGTCGTGATTGAAGACGCAGATACCTCCGGGATCCGGGCGGTGAATGTAGCAAAGCAGATTTTTGATGCATATTACCAATAATGTGGTTGAAAAGGTACTGTAATCTTGGTATACTATAGAAGATTTAAGTCACACCGGGAGGATATTGCAATGATTGAGGCAACAAGCTGTGGTGGTGTGGTAATTTTCAGAGGTAAAATCCTTCTGTTATACAAGAATTACAGAAATAAGTATGAAGGATGGGTATTGCCAAAGGGAACGGTTGAAGAGGGCGAGAGCCATACCCAGACCGCTTTGCGTGAGGTCATGGAAGAGACCGGAGTACGTGCGACCATTATGAAGTACGTTGGCAAGAGTAATTATATGTTCAATTCATCAGTGGATGTTGTTTGCAAGGATGTGCACTGGTATCTTATGATGGCCGACAGTTATTACAGCAAACCACAAAGAGAAGAATATTTCGTGGATTCAGGATACTATAAGTATCACGAGGCATATCACTTGTTGAAGTTCCCGAATGAGAAACAGATTCTGGAGCAGGCTTATTCTGAATATACGGACCTGAAGCGGTGTAACCAGTGGGGAAGTAAGAAATATTTTTAGAAAAGAGGTCGAGGGACCTCTTTTTTCTAATAATACGGCATATAATGATGTAGATATACAGCGATTGGAATGAACATGGATTTGATAACAGAGGCTTGAAAGAGAGGTGGATGAGATGAGCGGGGAAGAAAAAACAGAAATGCAGGAAGATAAGCAGACAGTAAAAAAAGGGACCGGAACAATTGACTGGATCCGGATGATCCTTGGAATTATCTGCATCTGCATTGCTGTTGGCTGTATCATTTATCTGGGAAGTTATTTCCTGAAATCAAAGCATAGTCAGGATCGGGTGAAAGAGCTAAAGCAAATAGTATCCGATGTAAAGACGGAGGATACAGAAGAATCGGGTGATATGCAGGAGCACCGGATAGAGTATGAAAAGATCAACGGAAGACTGGTGCAGAAGAAGTTTGCGGAGCTTTACCGGCAGAATCCGGATTTTATCGGGTGGCTGACGATTCCGGGGACAAAGGTAGATTATCCGGTCATGCAGCATGAAGGCGATAATGAATATTATATTCATCGTAATTTTGAGGAGGAATGGGATGGTTCCGGACTTCCGTTTATGGATCTGCGGTCTAATTATATGCTGCCGACTGACAACCTGCTGATTTATGGACATAACATGAAAACGGGAACCATGTTTGCGGGAATCCTGAAATATGACTCAGAGGAATATTATCAGACACACAAGACATTAACGTTTGATACACTGGATGCAGATGGTGAGTATGAGGTGATCGCAGCATTTTATTCCCAGATCTATCCGGAAGAAGATACGGAGCATTTTAAATATTATGAGTTCTTTGATGCCGGTTCTGAGGAAGAGTTTAATGCATATGTAGAGCAGGTGCAGGCATTGACTCCATATAAGATTGATACAGAGGTTTCCTACGGTGATACATTGCTTACATTATCGACCTGTGCCTATAACACAGAGAATGGCAGATTTGTATTGGTTGCAAAACAGATTTTGACAGATTAATAGTTGACAATCGACCGGTTTTCATATATACTATCAAATGTTGACGCAAAAGTTAAGGACTTTTGTAAGACATGCCGGCGTGTCGGAATGGCAGACGAGGCAGACTCAAAATCTGTTGCGGGCAACCGCGTGCGGGTTCAAGTCCCGCTGCCGGCATTAATTTAATACTCGGAAAGAGGTGCAGAAGTCCGCAGAATCCTTTATTTACAAGGGTTTGCGGACTTTTTTACAACGGCAGGATTGCAAAAATAATATTAAATTCTGCCCATTTTCTGCCCCTTTTTTGTCCCCTGAAATCAGAGGAGCTTCGTATTCCTGATCTGCTCATTATCTAGTTCCCGTAATTTCTTCGTTATATGCAAATAAATTTGTTTTGTGATCCGGCTATCTTCGTGGCCAACCCGCCGACTGATCGTATCAAGATCGACCTTGGCAGCAGCTAAAAGAGATACATGAGTGTGTCGGAGCACATGGGTTGTGATATTGTTTTTCTGCAAAATCCGCTGACCGGTTTCTTTTAGATATTTCTCATATGCATAGTAGCTGATGATATTTCCCTTGCTGTCGTGAAAGAGCTGATCGGAGCGAATACCGAGCATTAAGTCTTGCAAACGTCGCCAATGTCGATATTCCTTTAGAGCTTGCTGTAGTTCTGGCTGAATATAAACATCACGTTCACTTGTCACTGTCTTGGCAGTCGTGACAAGATCATTCACGTTATCATGCGTAGCTTTGATATGAATATAAGTATCATCAAGATCTTGAACGGTCAGAGCTTGTAGCTCACCAATCCGCATGCCGGTCAATGCCATGATCCTTGTTACATAGTACCAGTTTTCGTGAGAGTCTTTCATGTAGGAGAGAAGCTTCTCTAATTCTTCCGGCTCTAAAAACTTATCTTGGATCTTTTCTCTGTGTGTCACAGGCTCATTGAAATTAACAAGACGATTGAAGAAGATTGTATCATAGTATTCTTGATTATATCCCCATCGGAACATAGCACGCAGCCGCTTTAGGTATTCGTTCAAGGTCGAGAGCTTCTTGCCATCCATGGCCAAGAGCTTGTCCTTGATATATGCTGCATTCAGATTTTCAATAACTGCATCTTCGCCAAGATAGACTACAAGCTTCTCCAGAGTGCGGTTGTTCCGTTCCGTCGTAGATGCCTTCATGGTTCGGCTCTGGTATCGTTTATAGGCTTCGAACAGCTCGCGCAAGGTCATTTGCTTTGTAATAATGCCATTCTGAGCCGTTTCAATCTTCTTAGCCAACAATTCCATAGCCTTACGCCTATTCGTGGCTGTATCGCGCCCCGAGAGCGTCACAGACACCTTCTTGGACTTGAGAGTGAGTGCATCTGTATAGCGTTCGCAGTATTTGATCTTTCCATTATCGAGACTTTCTGACCACATAGTTGATTCCTCCCTTCGTTAATGTGAGAAAAGAGCCTTAAACCCATATTAGATTCAAGGCTCCTTGATGTGTTATAAGTGCATTTTCTCCATAAGTGCTTCCTGAAGTACTTGTGAGAAGTTGATATTCATAGCCGTAGCTTGCTCATTCAACCATTCCGGTATTGTGAGTGTCTTTTTGATTGCTTTATTGTTGTACATTTTGCGATAAGCTGTAGTATCTGCTGATACAAGGTTTACAAATTCTCCGTCCCTCAACTGAATATCAGAAGTAGAAGAAGGCTCTGGAATCGGTATTCCTTCCTTCTCATACTGATAAAGTACTAAAGCAAGTACGTCCTCGGCCATAAAAATCGCATCTGCAAGATCGTCTCCGCAGGTGTAGCAGCTTTCTACATCCGGGAAATTAACTGAATACCCACCATCCTCATCAGGGGTGAACACTGCTGGATAAACATATCTCTGCATAATAAATACCATCCTTTCTTTTATATTGTCAGAAGGCGAGGGGATTTATTCAATCCCCGCATCCTTCAAAATACTTTTTAGCGTTCCGGTTTTAATCTCAGCCTTGTGTCTTGGTACTGGAAAATATTTTCCTGTGATAGGACTGTACCAGATGTCATGATTAGAACCATGATGATCAAGGCTGCAACCATTCTTCTTAAGTATCTTAAGAAGCTCGGGTGTCTTCATTGGCTGACCTCCTTCCTTTATATATAATATAACACGTATAGACACGTATGTCAACGATAAAATGCACGTATTGACACGTATAAATAAAAGCTAAAGTCTCCTTCTGATCTCAACAATCGTACGGAATCAAAGGCGATTGTATCGATTTCGTTACAATTGCAATTCTGCTCACTGGTTCCAGCCGGTGGGCGATTTTCTTTTAGGATATTAAAGTTCGATACCTAAGAAATTCATCAATAATGATTCTTTGACTATCAATATTTGTTTGCCTTGATCCTGAAGTTCAATGGCTTTTTTGATTTTAGTCCCATAATTTCCGTTAGACCAATCGGCACTTCCAAATTCACCAACAATTAGGTAATCTGTTTTTCCTGATACTGAGGACTTCACAATTCCACCTTTTTCTTCAATAAGTTCTTTGACCATATCTTTATAGCCATATTCAAAATCACCTGACAAAACAACGCATTTATCAGAGAGTGTGGTTAGTGGATTGGTACTGAAAATTGATTTTGTACTTGGTTGAGTAAACTCTGTAAACAAATCCTGCATTTCCTGTAATTCAAAATCTTCAAGTATGCCATCATCTAAGGCTTCTGCAACAACTCGTGCAACTCGATCATAGGGGAATTGACCTGAAAGAGAGGAGTTGTCAGATAACCATTTCTGCAAAAATTGAACTTCATCAGCTTCAATTTTCCCATCTGACGTGATTCCTAATAAAATGGAATGAAGTTGTTGCAATGCAATCGCTTGTGTTGTGTGCTCAGTTCGATACTGCTTTTTACCTTTTTCATGATATTCAGTATTATGTAGCTCCAATAATTTTTCATAACATAAATTTGTTATTCTACAGTCTTGCAATGCTCTATGTTCACCGGTTGTATCGATAGTAAAATAGCCGGCAACATTAGAAAGAGAGCAACTTGGTAACATAGTTAGTTTTTCGCGAGCTAAATATACAATATCTTCATATTCATTTACAAAATTATAGCCTAAAGAACGAGCCACCCTTGTTAATATTGGAATATCAAATGTTGAGATATTATACCCTAGCAGTTTGTCCTTTTGGATATATTTTAAGAAATCAGGTAATACTATCTCAATAGGTCGTTCATTGATGAGCATAGCTTCAGTTATACCGTTTATTTGAGAAGCCTTTGGATCAATTGCTCCATGTGGTTTTATTAAGCGACTGTATTCAGATATTATCTGATGATTTTTAACTTTTATAGCAGAAATCTCAATGATTTCGCATGTTTTTGAACTTAAACCAGATGTTTCAATGTCAATAACGGTATAATCTGGTTTCATCTCTTTTTTAAATAAACTGAATAATCCCATAGTAAACTTTCCTTTCTTATACTTCGAGCCCGTGTGTATAGTATTCTAATCTATCTACAAGCTCGTGAATTTCAAAGTCTTGTCTCAATATGTGCTGTAACTCATGAATACAGCCATTAAGCTGTTGCTCTTGATTGAGTCGAGCATTAAGGAAGACCATCTGTCGAAGCCCTCCTGTATAATATATATTGACCGGAAACCCGGTCGAGGCTATTTCTTTTTAAACCCCGCCTGTTTCCTTATTTGATGTTCAGTTCCTTTATGAATTAGTCGGTTATTTGTATTTTGCCATTTCTATCAAGGTCTAATAGTCTTAACGCACGTGCAAAATCCATTAATTGATCTTTAGTGTCTGGGTTATTATATAGATCAAGTAATATTTCATCGTGATTAGATCGTAACTGATAAATGGTTGTTAAGTATTGCTTTAAAACATAATTGTCATTATCAATTGCAAAATCTAAGCAAAAATCATCTCCCATAACATCAAAAAATGTTTGTTGTTCAGGACGTTCCATAGGCACATCTAGTCCCATAAGCCAAGCTTCGCTTACGGATAAAGCCTTTGCTATTTTATATATATTTCGTTGTTTAGGTACATATGCTCCAGAAATGTATGTGCTAATTGAAGATTTTCCAATACCTGTTTTTTCTACTAATTCAGATTGTCTCATATTTCGTAGTCTAAGAGCTTCTTTTATTCTTTCTGCTGTTGTTGCCATTATGCACACCTCCTTTTATGTGATATTACTATAAATGTTCAGAAAAGGCAACAAAAAGCTAATATAAAAACAAAAAAAGTTCAGAAACAAGAAAAAAACTGTTGACACAAATTAGTGCGAATGATAACATGAGTTCAGAATATCGAACAGAAAGGAGGGATAGTAATGAAATTTGATTATAGAAAATTACGTGGAAAAATACGAGAAGTATGTTTTACTCAAGATTTATTTGCGACAAAAATGGGGATCGGAAGAACATCATTAAGTCAAAGATTGAACAATTCGATAGAATTCTCACAATCAGAGATACTCAAAGCTTGTAGTTTACTTGGGATTAAAGAAGATGAGATACCAATATATTTTTTTTGCCCTGATAGTTCAGATACACGAACACAAGGAGGAAAGTAGAAAAAATGTGAGTGTGAGAGAAAGGAGGAATCACGATGGGAGTAACAGTAACAAAGCTATTTGCCATGTCAGGTCCGAACATTATGAAATCCAAAGCGGATTTGATGGAAGAGTGGCACATGTCGAAGCGTACCGTCGAGGAACGGATCGCGGAGATCGAGAAGGAGAAGCTTCCAGGCGGACGATATGAGAATGTTATAACTGCCGTAACGGCGGCAGGCAAGTTTTTAATGGTCAACTATCTAGTATGGGTAGATTATAACGTCCACAGGGTAGAATTGCAGCAGAAGAACCTTCGGAAGCATCTGGCACCATTTAATCCGTACAGGGTAGCGTGGGAGCTTGGAGCTTATGCGGACAAGGAGGAAATCAAGTGAACTACCGGCGGTGGAAGAATAAGGAGGAACAGAAATGCAGAAACGAAGAGATCGGAAGCGTGCCGGAATTATAAAGCGAAGCTGCATCGTGGCAGCAGTGACATTCTTCGTGAGTGCCTGCGCACTGGACAGCCAGACGTGGATACCGTCCATCCTGTGTTGTGTGTCAGTCGCATGGCTGGCATTGGTCGGGCTGGCGAATGATAGGAAGTTGCACCGGTGCAACAAATAACACAGAAAGGATGAGGAAAATGGAAAAATCTTTTATGTCTTTTATGAGTGAAGCGCAGCGAGAGCTATTGCTACTTTTAACAAATTGTGAGAGTCTTTCGCTTTCTGATTGCCATGTGGTTGCAGTTGCTTATATTCGTTTGAAGTTTCCGGATATGACAGTTAGAGATATGGGTATTGTCTTAAAGAATGTCATGTTTTTAATAAAGGAGTGTAGAGGAGAAAATGATAGAGGAAATCATATTGAACATGCTGAACCGGTTACCGGCGGCGGAGCTGGTAAAGCGCAATAAAGAAGAAAAGAAGATCTATGTGATTGAGGATGGGAAGATTGTAAAAGCCATCCAGGAGCCATGAACCGGACCTGCTTCGAGTGCAAATACGAGCAAGAAGGCTGCCGGAGCTGGCATGACTGCCGGAAGCCGGACGGGCATAATTGCCACATCACGGGTAGATGTTCATTCTGCCGGCAGCAGAACACAAAGGCATGTAAGAATTGCACAGAGAAAAGGGCATGAAAAAAGACCGTCTGCAAACGGTCTAATTTCAAACCCCGAAGATGAGGATTATTAAGCTAAAATTATCTTACCATCTTCGGGGCGTTATGTCAAGAAAAAGGCTTGTTTTTCAAGGGTTCACGCCCTTTTTAATAAGTCCTTTAGGATATTAAAGTTACGAATCAGGAAGAGGGTGAAGAGATATTTACATTAGAACTACATATGACCTTGGTTGGGTGAAGGAAATCCATCTGAGATATCCGGGCAACTTCGGAGCACCGGGGGTATCGAGATCAGAGAAGCGGAAAAGGACATCTGATGAGATAGCAAAGCAAAATGAATCGAACAGGATCCGGAAGCTGCAGAGACTGATCCTTGCGAACTTCGTTCCGGGAGAGAGTTATCATCTGACGTTGAACTATCGGGCAGGTGATCGACCGGAGACAGCGGAGCATGCGAAGAAGATGCTTGCAAAGTTCCTATCGCGGATGAGGCAGGATCTGAAGGCAGCAGGACAGACGTTCAGGTGGATCGCAGTCACCGAATACGGCAAGAAGGGACAAGCCCTACACCACCATTTGATCGTTGAGGACATCGACGGTATACAGAAGATGGTCAAAAAGAACTGGAAGTGGGGCGGAACCTTTTGGTCGGACACCTATGAGGACGGCGAGATGGAACAGCTTGCCGCATATATGGTGAAAAAAGAGACGAAGGAAAAAGCCGGAGAACCAATCAAGGGATGCAGATATACACATAGCCGCGGGAATCTTAAAATGCCGGAGCCGGAACGTGAAGTGATGAGACGGAGACGGTGGCCGGATGAACCGAAGGTGCCGAAGGGCTGGGAGCTGATCAAGGGAAGCTTGTATGACGGAGTCAATCCGGCAACAGGCTATCCATACCGGGAGTACCGGATAAGACGCATGAAAGGAGGCGATAAGTATGCTCGTGACTATCTATACAGAGACAAACCTAAGAGGGCCGGCTAAGAGGTCGGGAGCCGGAATGTGGTTAGTCGAGTATATCCGGAAGGATGGAACACCGGAGACAAGACAGGGAATGCTGTATGCCGAGGAATCGACAGAGAATGCCATGACACTGGAGCTGCTAATAGAGGCGTTTTCAATACTGACGAAAAGCTGCTCTGTCCGAGTAAATACTCGGTGTGAGCACGTATTGAACACCACGCAGAATTGCTGGATGGAGCAGTGGGAAAAGAACGGATGGAGAAAGGCGAACGGAAAGCCGGTAGCCAATGCGGAGCTGTGGCAGCAGGTATATGAGTATATGCAGATACATGAAGTGCTGTTCGAGGAGGCAGAGAACAGTTACCGGAATGTGATGCAGTTGGAAATCATGAAGAGAATGAAGGAGGAAGATGGACATGTTTGACAAATTTGGAGAATTTGACTCAGCAGAAGAATTAAACAGAGCGGCAGCAGCCCAGAAGGCAGAAGGTGACGAGGAAGCCCTGTATGCATTGGCAGAAGAGAACGGTATAGAAGCCGTAGAAGTAGATGATTATCTGGATGGCTGTGTGGAAGAACTGGTAAATCCATTAATGGCGGCCATGGGGAAGCTGAAGGTGGAAAAGGAAGAATTGAAATCATTCGATGGAATGATTATGGATGACTGGATTATGTATGTAACGGAATGCGTGAGTGAATCGGAAGATATGCAGATGGCAGTACGGAAGAAGGGAAATAGTCTGAAGGATTGCATTGTTACATTGCTTAAATGGTCGTTTGAAAACGCACAGCCTGTAGGAGAGGATATTGCAAAGGCAGCAGGTGTACCGGGGACACTTGCGGGAAATGTGAAACTTGGAATCCCGAACATGAGAAAGGCAAAAGAAATCATAAAAGAATATTACGGGAGGAAGATAGATGAAAGCGTATAAGGGATTTAACGGAAATCTGACATGCACTAGAGGACAAGGAACGTACCAGTATGCTCCCGGAGAGACCTATTATACGGATGAATCTCAGACAGCAAGAAAAGGATTCCACTGCTGTGAGAATCCGCTGGACTGCCTGAGATGGTATGGGCTTCCATTGGGAGCAGAGAGCAACAGATTGTTTATCGTTGAGGCAGCAGGCGATATTGATGAGATAGAGGATAAGATAGCATGCACGCAGATCACCCTGATAAAGGAATTGGACCTGAAGAACCTGGTAATAGAAGTCATGAAGTATATCATCATGCATCCGCACAGAGACTGGACAGGAAGAGGAAAACTGTATGAAGTGGCAGAAAACGTAGCCGAAGCATTATCAAAAGGCTTTGCAATAGCAAGGGGAATCAATCCAATCGTAAAGGGTGAGGAAGGAAGCGTATTGGGTGTACTGGTAGAACATCCGGAGAATCCAGCAGAGTTTATAGATGCAAAGGTAGGAGTGGTAGGAAGCGAACTGGAACCGAACCGATGGTATACAGTGCAGGATGGAGAATGGAGAGTGGTGCAGTATGAAGAAAAGATTAGTTGAAAAAACAGAACCCACCAAGACCAACAAGAAGGGAATGGTGGTTACCACACAGGTTAAGGATGGAATCTTAATTCTGAACATGTATAAAAACAAGGTGCTCCATGCAAGGTACTGTATGAACGTGGGTACAGGAGAGTATGCCAACATAAATGACAAAGGGATATGGGGATGCTCAAAGATAGCATATGTCGTAGAGGGTGAGAATTATTGGAGGGCATCCTATAAGAATATCCGATTTGATACAGAAGAAGACAAAAAAAGAATTACAGATGCACTGAGTAATGAGACATATAGTCAGAATGCGTGGTTGATGATTGAAGAAAGAGAGAGACAGTACAACATTGCATGTAATTCGAGAGCATATGATTCTAAGAAACGGAGAATAGAAGAGGAAATTGATGCAATTCCACCAATGCCGAATCTGGATGATTATGTATACGCAATGATAGGAAACAATCAGGATTATGCATTTAAGGACAAAGAGAAATACCGGTGTACCGCATGCGGAAAATATTTCGAAGAAAAATTGAAAAATAATCAAAAAATGGAATGCCCTTGCTGTGGAAAGAAGATAGTTGTAAAGAAGATAGCAAAGAAGATACATCATAATGCACAGGTCATGGTCATACAGAACATGGATGAATATCGGACAGCAATCCGGATTGTGGATGTGCGGCTGGAATGGAATGCAGGAGAAAAGCGATATCTGAATGAATCAGTAGCCATGGTAATCGTGGCATATAAGCATAGGGAAAAGTTGAGAAATCACATATCATACAGACTCTACTATAACCAGGATGCAAAGTTAGACGACTATGGAGATGAAAGATATAAAGGATATTGGGGCTGGGGACGGGAAAGCGGATTTTGGGATGGGAATCCGGCAAGTAGAAAATCAACCGAATGTTATTTGTACCCGGAAGGGATTGAAGCTCTGGAAGGAACGATATATGAAAAATGGACAAGAACCTTCCGGCAGATGGCAGCAGGTGAGTATCCGTTTTGGTATAACAACCTCCTGATGTCATGCTATGTATCGCAGGACTTGGTACCAATGGTGGAATACTTGTATAAAGGACGTTTTTATAAGCTGTTAAGAGAAGAAACGGCATTTGTATGGCCCAATATGAGCTGGAAGCAGACAGCATATGACGGAGAACTGGATTCGGAAGGAACTACGATAGAGGAAGTGTTTGGAATCGATGACAGGCAGGTGATAAACCGTCTTCGGGACATCAATGGAGGAAGAACCGCATATCATTGGCTGAAGCTGTCACATGAAGAAGGCTGGAAGCTCCCGCAGGACACATTGGAATGGCTGCAAAAAGAAGATTTAACTGAAAAGGATGTAGGATTTATCCTTGGTAAGCTGTCTTTATCCAAGATCATGCATTATACAGTAAGGCAGCAGAAGGAATCTTATCCGGGAAAGACTGCAAAGGAAGTTCTTTCGCAATGGAGCGATTATTTGAGCATGTGCCGCCGGCTGAAGAAAAAGACAGATGATGAGATGATATATAAGCCAAGAGAGCTGAAGCGAAGACACGATGAAGCAGTGCTGGAGATAGAACGGAGAGAGGAAGAACTCATAGCGGCAGAATATTCGGAAAAGTACGGAGAAGCCGAAGCAGTGCTTCGAGAGATCAAAGATAAGTATGAATATAGCAGCGGAGAGCTCATAGTAAGAGTACCAAGGCTGATGGTTGAAATCGTCACAGAGGGAAGATACCTGCATCATTGTGCAGGCTCAACAGACCGCTATTTCGAAAGAATTCGAAATAACGAGACCTATATATGCTTTTTGCGAAAGGCAGCAGAACCGGATACTCCGTACTACACCATAGAAGTAGAACCGGGTGGAACAATAAGACAGCACCGGGGAATGTATGATGAAGAACCGGATTTTGAAACAGTAAAACCATTCCTGCAAGAGTGGCAGAGAGTGATCAAGCGTCGAATGAAACAAGAAGATATTGAATTGGCCAGAATATCCAAAGAAAAGCGGGAAGCAAATAATGAGGATTTGATAAGGAAGAACAATCTGAAGGTCCTGAAAGGATTGGAAGAGGACTTCATGGATGCAGAAGCAGTATAAGGAGGTAGAAACATGTTAGAGATAGAAAAAAATGAGTTTCAGATTCAAACATATCAGACATTTAAGGCAGCACTGGATGGAGAATTACAAAGGGCAGCAGAAGGATTTGTAAAGATTGGATGGCTGTTAAAACAGGCAAGAGATACAGATATCTTACATGAGTCCGGGTATGCGAATGTAAACGATTTTGCCATGGCGGAATATGGCATAGATAAATCGGTGGTGAGCAGATACATACGAATTAATGACAAATTTTCAGAGGGTGGTAACTCGCCATACCTCATGGAGCAGTATCGGGAATTTGGATATGCGAAGCTGGCAATCATGATACAGCTTCCGGAAGAAATATCAGAGGAACTGACACCTGATTTTTCCAAATCGGAAATACAGACCATACATGAGGAAATCAAGGAGGAGCAGAAACTGACGGATATTGAAGTCATGCTGGAAGATAAGAATGAGAAGATAGAGCGGGAAGAAAGTATGCTGGGAAAGGCCATGATACAGTTGTGGCATGATGAGCCGGAATTATATCTGGAAACAAGTAAAATATGGAACAATATGCCATCGGATGAAGAAGCGGTGAATTCCTTGGCACCTTCCGGAGCAGCCATATATACCGTACGAATACCGGGAACCGGAAGAATTATGATATCCATCAAGACAAGTTCGGAAGAAGTAACATTAACGAATGTAAGAAGCGGTGAGAAGGAATCATATGCAAAGAAAGACCTGATACCGTATCTGCCATCAGGAGAGAATGCCATAGAAATATGGGAAAGTAAGTATGAAGAATCTTGGCCAATACAGGAAGAAATCAAAGAAGAACTGAAGGAAGCAGAACCGAAGAAGGAAACAAAGAAACCGAAGCCGAAGGTAACAAAGGCAAAGGAAAAAGAGAAAGTTGCACCGGTGCAACCAGATAAAGAGCATGAGAAAGATGAAGTTAAGATTGAGGTTGTTCCGGGTGTAACCGCAGAGATAGAGGATACAGAGAAAGCATCAGAGGCAGCAGCCATGGAAGAGAAGAAGGCAGAAATCATGGCAGCACCGAACCATACGGAAGAAGAGACAGTAATGCAGGAAGCACCGGAGGTAGTTTACGGAGAAGTGGAAAACCTGTCAGACCGAGTAAATACTAGGCAGGAGCCGTTTTTAGTCCTGAAGGAATCTGAGTATGAAAAGCAGATGAATGGTTACAAGGATACATTCGAAAATATCTTGCAGGAGATTATAACTGAGATAGACAACAATATGTTTTCAAGTGCCGGCCGGAAGCTGGATGAACTGAAGGATCTGCTGTCTAAGATGAAGAAGTTGGAAGATGAATACGAGGAGGAATAAGCTATGAGAATATATATAAGCGGACCGATAACGGGTACGGAGGATTATAAATCAAGATTCCTGGAAGCAGAAAAGCCAATAAAGGCAGCAGGACACACACCGATGAATCCGGTAGAGATTGTAAACCTTCCGGAAGACAGCGAATGGTCGGACTATATGAAAGTTGATTTGAAGGTGTTGGAGTTGTGTGATGCGATATACATGCTGAAAGGATGGCCAGAATCACGAGGAGCAATGATAGAGTTTGAATATGCATATGAGAACAGAAAGATTATATGCTTCGAAGGAGGTGAAATACCGAATGCCTAAATTTACAAGAAAGCTTGAATTTACTCAGCGTGAGCGGGAAAAAATCAAGGCAAGAGATAAAGGCTGTATCTTCTGCCGGATGAAATATCACGTAGACGAATGCCGGGATACATATTTATTGCAGCCAACCCAGATAATGCATTATATTCCAAGGTCCAAACAGGGCCTTGGGATAGCACAGAACGGAGCGTGGGGATGTGTATTTCATCACACTATGCTGGACAATGGGAATCAAGGCAGAAGAGCCGAGATGCTGGGTATATTCAAGAATTACCTGCAAAGGCACTATCGGGATTGGAACGAAGAAAATCTTATATACAGGAAAGGAGAATAGGGAATGTATTTCAATGCAAGCGAAATGAAGAAGATGTTAAAAGAGTCGTGGGAAACCAATATGCTCATTTTATCCAGAAAAGATGACAGAATACTGATACAGGGAAACAGCTGGATACTGGCAACCGATATTGACCTGATACCCAATAAGATACGTGCAAGTATCGTGGAACTGACCGGAGAACTGCCGGCAGAGGGATATACCTTCCGCTCCGGGAAAGGACAGACGAATCAGTATGAATTTGAGCAGACGGTATTCTGGGATGAATTATTAAACATGGAAACTACATACAGTGCAGCGAATAAGGCAGAGCGGACAAGAATCGCAATATACAGCAAGCAATTCAACTTGTACCGGGCAATGAAAGCGGGAGCGAAGACCCTGCTCATAAGCGAGCGGGTGTTAAATATGATAGATCCGGGAGCCATCATGGAAACATATGAAGCACCACCGGAAGGTCCATATCACATTAAGAACTTCCTGTACTGGACCAATCATAATGTATTATTTGCACACTTAACAAAGAGAAACAAGGATGATGAAGTCGAGACTGAGTTCCTAGAACAGTGCGACAACATGTCATTAATGGAGGGATAAGACATGAAGGAGAATCAAGATACAAAGAAAATCGTAAAAGGAATAGCAGTCACAGTTGGTTTAGCATTACTAATGCTGATTGTGGCAGCAGTTGGAATCATAATAATGATATGGGGAGAATACAAGATAGGAATCAGGATTATGGGAACTGGGTTGGTATTAACAACTATATCAGGAATAGCGGGTGTAATTCAATTCATAAATGGAGTAGCAAGGGAGGTAAAAGAGCAATGGGAAGACTAACATACGATAATAAGGATGGAAGCTGGGGAATACATGGGTATGACATTCGAAGGGTTCCGGCATCAGTCTATGGAGCATTGTGAAAATTAAAAGACTATGAAGATATCTGTGAATCACCGGATAAACTACGACAGGTAGATGAGCTGTATCAGGAGAAATGCAGAGAGGTAAATCATCTGAAAGACCAGCTCCGGCAGCAGGTGCCACCAGAAGTCATTCTTGAGAACACATTGGGCATGACACGGAATATAGAAGAAAAGCTTCACGAATTACGAAAAGGCAGCAGGCATTAATAGATGGGGTGGAATATGCATTAGATAACGCTCTTGAGGTGACACAGGAGGATATGGATGAGTATTACAGGCTAACAGGGAGGTTGGACAGAAGAAGCATATAGAGATAGATTCATAATGATTTGGAATGACACCATTAAGAAATCAGAGGTTGACAGATATGGATGGGAAGCCAATCCATTAGTGTGGGTTGTAGAATTTGAGCGATGCGATAAACCTGAGTAAAGGCATTCAAGACAATAATTATAGCGTTTGTGATTAATAACAGTCGAATGCTGTCGAACTATGATAATTGAATATTGACGGTTGATGCGGTATAATTTTCGTATCTTACAAAAGAAGGGGTGAGTGTGAATGCCAAAGACAGGATATGTAGAAAAGACAATTTACAGTATCGAAGGGGTTAATGTCGATTTCGTGAAAGACGGAAAAAACGTGCGCGATGAGGTGAAATTGCCATATAACTACAATGCAAGTAAAGCTACAAAGAATGCTTATAATGTTTCACAGTTCAAGGACAAACTCAAAAGACAGTTTCCGGGATATGATTTCAATGTGTATGATGGAAATGGAAACAAATGCAGAGGTAATATGTTACTTGGAAATGTGAGAGATACGTACTTGGATGATGAAAATTAAAATGATACCAACCGTCAATATTCGATGGTTGGTATTTTTTTTGCATAAAAATAGATGGAAGGAGCAGACTGCAAGTGGCAAAGAAATGTAGTAAATGTAAGTTTAGGTGTAATGTATCAGGCATGATATGTTGCCAGTACATATTAGTAACAGGACATAGACGGAATTCTGAATTGGAAAACTGTGATAAATTTATCAATGGAAAGAGCATAGAGCTTCCAACAGATAACCTTCAGGATTTCCAAGCAAAGATGCAGCGTAAGCTAAAGAAGGAGGCAACGAATGAATAAAGTATTGATGATTGGAAGATTAACTAGAGACCCAGAGGTGCGATATTCCCAGGGAACAAATCAGATGGCGATTGCACGATTTTCCATTGCAGTAGACAGAAGATGGAAGCGGGAAGGAGAACCGGATGCAGATTTCTTTAACTGCACAGCATTCGGAAAACAGGCAGAATTTATTGAGAAATATCTGCATAAAGGAACAAAGGTCCTGATATCCGGACGGATACAGAATGATAATTATACAAACAAGGACGGACAGAAGGTATATGCTGTACAGATCATGATAGAAGAGATTGAATTCGCAGAGAGCAAGAATGCAGGGCAGCAGGATAGACCGGCATACACGGACGATGGCTTTATGAGCATTCCGGACGGAGCTGAGGAAGAATTACCGTTCAATTAGAAGCGAAATCGGAGAGGAAAACAATGAGATTGATTGATGCAGATAATCTGAATTTTGAAGGGCAACATTACAATAAAAGCCAAATGAAAGCGATTCTTGATTTTGTGGATAGTCAACCAACCGCCTATGATGTGGATGCGGTTGTGGAGCAGTTGGATGAATACATAACCAAAATTGTAGGTAGAAAATCAGCACTATATCAGACAGTTATGCAGATTGTGAAAGGTGGTGGTGTAGAGTGACAAAAGAAGAAAAAGATGCAATTTTTAATGACTTTGATGGAATGACAATACAGCCGGATGAACCAATGAACCTCACAGAAATGAAAGCATATGTAAAAGGTTTTGAAGATGCCAGAAATGCAATTTTTGATGCTGTTGACACATTTTATCGAAGTAATAAGACGGATTGAAACCATAGATTGGAGGCGTGTATAGATGGCAATTAAACCGATTTTATTTAGTACCGAAATGGTTCGGGCAATTCTGGACGGTAGGAAGAATTGTACCAGACGCTTAGTGAAAACAAGACGAAAAGATGCTTGTGGATTCTATGTAACAAGAAAAAAGGATGGCTCATTCGCAGGAATCTACGAATACGATGAAAATGAAATTATGTTTGATAATCCATTGGAACCACCATATCAGCCGGGCGATATCCTTTATGTCCGGGAAACATGGCAGTATTTATATGAATTGGACGGAAATGAGCAAATTATTGAAGGAACCGGAAAATATTATTATGCAGCAACAGATACAATTCCTTTTGATACGTATGTCGATGCGAGTGGAGTGACACACGAGCGTGTACCGTGGCACCCATCAATCCACATGCCGAAAGAAGCAGCTCGTATCTGGCTTAAAGTTACGAATGTGAGAGTGGAGCGGTTGCAGGAAATCACACCACAAGGAGCGTGGAAAGAGGGTGCGAGATGCTCTTGCCTGCATCCTGTGCCAGATTGCGCAGGAAATAAAACCGCTTTTGTTAATATTTGGAACAGCACTATCAAGAAATCAGACATTGACCGTTATGGATGGGATGCCAACCCTTGGGTGTGGGTGATTGAATTTGAATGCGAAAAGCCGAGGAAGGCGGCAGGTAAGGCAGAAGCAAAACTGAAAGAATTGAGAGGCAGTAATGAATAAAAGAAAAGCAATACCTAAAAAAGTGAGACAATCTGTATATCTCATGTATAACGGACATTGTGCCTACTGTGGCAAGCAAATTGACTACAAAGATATGCAGGTAGACCATGCAACACCGCTTAGGATAGGTGGAGCAGACGACATTTCAAATTACATGCCAGCTTGTAGGAGCTGCAACCACTATAAAGCCACTTTAGATGTCGAGGGATTTCGAAAGTATCTTTCAGAAATACATAAAAGGCTTATGCGTGACAGCATACCTTATCAAGTGGCGGAGCGGTTTGGAATCGTTAAGTATGTGTCTGACGATGTAAAATTCTATTTCGAAGAATTGAGAGGTAAGGAAAATGACTAAGAAAGAATTATATACGTGCGATATCTGCCATACGGATTATTGCAACAAAGAAACCGCTTTGCAATGCGAAAAAGACCATTTCAAATGCGTTAAAATCACAGACGCTAGATACATTGCACATTTTAAACTTCCACACAAAATCGAGGTAGAGTTTTCCGATGGAACAAGACGTTGGTATAAACAATGATGTTTGGAGGGTGTTGAGATGAGCAGAATAGGAGAGAATATGGAAGAATGTGAAGAATTAAAACCATGCCCATTTTGCGGCTGGGGTACTATTGTTGATGGTGGAATAATTAAGCACTATTGCGAATGTTATGCGTGTCATGCAAAAGGAAAACCGTGCAGGACATGGGAGGAAGCCATAGAGGCGTGGAACAGGAGGGCGAACGATGAGACTGATTGACGTAGATAAGTTTAAGCAGGAGATTTCGGGAATGGCTATCATTAACGGTTATCCTGCTGAAAAGGTTAATGCGTGTTGTGAATTGATTGATATACAACCTACTGCTTATGATGTAGATTATGTCATAAATGAATTGAAGAAATGCTATGGCATGGTAAATAGTAAAAGCGTAGATTATGCCGAAGGACTAAGGGATGCATATGAACGTGCTATCGATATTGTAAGGCTTAGCTGAAACCGTGAATAATTGAAATGGACAGGGGGAAGAAGAGTGAAACGAACAGCACTGGAGCAGCAAGATTATTTTACCACGTCAAATACAATTATTAAGAAAGAGGGGAATAGCATGAAGAATGCACTAATACAGTACATAGACCTGAAGAAGGAAATTCAGGACATCGAGCAGCGGATAGAGAGGCTGTCAACCAAGCGTGACAGAATCATAGAGCAGGGAAATGTACAGGATGCAGTCAAGGGTGGAGATGGTGGACTTCAGACATTCCACATTGAAGGATTCCCTATGGCAGAATACGAAGAGACGAAGTACCTGCTGATCAGGAACATCCGAGTTCTGGAAGAACGAAAGCGGAAGGCAGCAGAGCAGGTGGTAGAAGCGGAGAAATATATCAGCACTATCACAGATAGCCGGATGCGGCGCATGATTACATATCGATACATTGAAGGAAAATCATGGAACCAAGTAGCAAAACAGATGGGAGGAAGAGCCACAGGAGACAGTGTTAGAATGGAATTGAAAAGATTTTTGAAAAATAATTAAAGTTTGTTCGTTTTGTTCGGTCTACCTGTGATATAAATATAATAAGCCAAACAGAAAGTGGTTAAGGCTCATACAATCATTATTTGGAACTCCCTCTTATATTTATTCCGGAAAGCATCATGCTGAGATATGCATGGTGCTTTTTGTGTGGAAGGAAGAAAAGACAATGGCAATAAAAAGAGCAGACCAAAATGGTACCCACCGGGGGATATTTGAAAAGAATAAGAAGAAGATATTTGCTACGCAGGATTGCTGTGGAATATGTGGTAAGCCGGTTGACTTTAGATTGAAATATCCACATCCTTTATCACCTTGTATTGACCATATTATACCAATAGCAAAAGGTGGACATCCAAGCGACTTAGAGAATCTACAGCTTGCACACTGGACATGCAATCGGCAGAAGTCAGATAAGCTGATAGAAGTCAGGGGAACCATCACAAGCAATAAGCAGGAAGCAATAAGTAACAGGGTATTACCGCAGTCAATAGACTGGACGAAGTATCGTTCATAGGGGGCATACCCACCCCCTCATGTATGTGAATGTAGTTCACGCCGTCACTACGAAAATTTTCTCACGATTTTTGAAAAGGAGCAGGACATGGCAGAATATAAAGGCATGACAAACCTGAAAAACAAACTATCTGGGAAGCAGTCAAGGGTAGCTCTCAGGTATGAATATTACGAGATGAAGAACCTGGTAAATGATTTCAGTCCAACTGCACCGCCGGAATTGCAATGGATGAAAGCGTGTCTTGGCTGGTGTACAAAAGCAGTGGACAGCATTGCAGACAGACTGATTTTTCGGGAATTCCGTGACGAAGACAGAGAGGATATGTTTGACTTGAATGCAATATTTGATGCAAACAATCCGGATACACTGTTCGATTCAGCGGTTCTGTCAGCGGTGATTGCGTCCTGCAGCTTCGTTTACATATCCGCAGGCGAGGATGGATATCCGCGACTGCAGGTGATTGACGGTGGGAATGCGACCGGCATTATTGACCCGATCACAGGCATGCTGAAAGAAGGCTATGCGGTTCTGGAGCGGGATTCTGACACGCACCTGCCAACGATTGAAGCATACTTCGTGCCGGGCAGGACAGATTATGTCTATAAGGGTATCAGTGCAGTCGAATCCATATCAAATCCGGCGCCATATCCGCTCTTAGTACCGATCATATATCGCCCGGATAATAAAAGAGCGTTCGGACACTCCAGAATCAGCCGCGCCTGCATGAACATCACACAGGAAGCCTTGCGGACACTGAAACGGTCAGAGATATCAGCTGAATTTTACTCATTTCCGCAGAAATACGCATTGGGAATTTCACAAGACTTAGAAATAGATAAATGGCGTGCGACGATGTCCAGCATGCTCACGCTGACACGGGATGAAGATGGGAATGTACCGACTGTTGGACAGTTCCAGCAGCAGAGCATGACGCCATACATCGAACAGATGAAGATGTTTGCGTCCCTGTTCGCAGCGGAGACCGGACTGACGATTGATGATCTGGGATTTGTCTCTGATAATCCATCCAGCGCGGAAGCGATCAAGGCTTCTCATGAGAATCTGCGCCTGACAGCCAGGAAAGCGCAGCGGACATTCGGCAGCGGCTTCTTAAATGTTGGATATCTGGCAGCCTGTGTCCGGGATAATTTCCCATATGAGCGCCGACAGATATCGAAGACGCATGCGATCTGGGAACCGATTTTCGAACCGGATGCAGCGATGCTCTCTAGCATCGGAGATGGTGCGATCAAGATCAATCAGGCTGTACCGGGATACTTTGGTCGGGATAACCTGCGTGACCTGATCGGCATTGATGCCAGTACGCTTCCGGTGCAGGAAGCAGGGCAGGCGGGTACAGATTCAGCGCAGGCAGCAGGATTGGAGCTCAATACAGGAGTGTAATGACACATGGACGATATCGCACCGAAGCTGCTGGAACTGATTCAGCAGTCCTACCAAAATGGAATATCCGAAAGTGAACTTCTGGCGGAGATCACGAAGCTGATTGCATCGGGGAAAGCGACTTATCTGGACGCCGATCAATACGCAGCGGAGATCGGCAGGATTCTCGCCGAAGCCTATCAGGCGAATCTGTCTTCCGCAGTGCTGCCGGATGGAAAGATGTATTATAACATTGCAAAGCGTGTGATAGAACCAACCATGCAGGAAGGCTACAGCGCGGCAGCAGGCGTAGCGCAGCAGGTGCAGCAGATACTGAATCAGGCAGCAGGCATAGGCATCAAGGCAATCCGACCGACACTGGATCCGGACAAGATCGCCGGAATCCTCAATCGCTTATCCAACGCAGAGGATTATGACGAGGTCAGCTGGGTACTGGGCGAACCGGTCATGAAGAACTTCACACAAAGCGTAGTCACGGACTCCATCCGGGAAAACGCAGAATACCATGGCAGAGCTGGTCTGACGCCGAAGGTCATCCGGAAATCATCCGGACACTGCTGTGACTGGTGCAGCAAATTAGCCGAAACCTATACATATCCGGACGTGCCGCGAGACGTATACCGCAGGCATAAGAACTGCACCTGTACAGTCGAGTACATACCAGGCGACGGAAAGAAGCAAAATGTCTGGACAAAAGGCTGGTCGGAAGAGGTGACAGATGAAAAACTGGAAGCCAGAAAGATGGAAGTTAAAGCAGAAAATGAGATGCAGCGTAGAAAAATTGGTTCTAATGGACAGCAGATTATTGATAAGCCAACTTATAGAAAGCTAACTAGAGACTTTACTAAACGTGGCGGCATTATTATTCGAGGAAAAGACGCAGAAAACATACTGGGAGAGTATGCATATGCAAGTTATATTGCTGGCGGTGAAAATATTGCATTCATACGGGATGAAGCTACAATATCAGATGTTTTAGAGGAAATGTTTCATGCCGAGCAGGACAGAACTCAAAGGTTTGGAGCAGTATTGACAAAAGAAGTTTTATTAAAACGTGAAATAGAAGCGCAGGAGTACTTGATTTCTGTTGCAGAAAAATATAAGATACCAGTAGAAGAAATGAATGTCACAAAAAAGAATTTGGAATATTACAAAGCTGAACTTCAAAGACTTCAGCAAGGTATGGAAGGAGGATAAAACATGGATTCTACAAACAATATCTATATAATAAAAAATGATTTTCAAGTGCCGGGAACTGATAGTCGTATATTAGAACTTGATCGGGATTATAAATTTTATACGCTTGCAAATGATATTGTGGAAATTGACGGTAAGCAATATTCGTATATCCTTAACTCCATACGAAATTGGATAGTTATAAAGAGTAATAAATCACTTAAAGGGAAGAAGGCAATATTTAGGGAGAAAGCAAGTATCTAGTATTTCTAAACCGATGGGAAAAGCCAATGAAGACCAAAGACCATGCTTGCCATGGTCTTTTTCTTATGCAAAAAAGGAGGCATGCCATATGGCAAAAGATATTATCACGTAATAGTTTACAAAATGCTCACGTATCTTTACGCGCAGTTAAAAGCAGGAAAGCCGGTGAATCAAAAAATGATTGCCGCACTATGATTGCACCATTTATTTGACAAAAAGCTGCTGGAGGACAACACGATGAATAAAAAGGACATATACTGGTGTATCGGCTTCATAGCCGGTCTTTGCCTGGCAGCAGCCGGGACACTGATACTTATAGCCTGTTTAGTATGAATTCGACAACAGCGATCAGGATTCCGTTTGGATAACAGTAGACATAGACATGGATAAAACAAGGGAAAAGGAGAATGGATATCATGACCGAAGTACGAAAAGGCCGCCAGACGCCTACAGATTCCAGAATCCTGCCATATACGACCACGAAAGGCGAAGAATCCATACAACTATACAATACGACCGGCAGAACTGCGCAGGAGTGGCAGGAACTGCTCTTATATGACATGCTGGCAGTGAATGATGACGGATTATGGATACATACGAAATTCGGCTACTCTGTTCCGCGCCGGAATGGCAAGAATGAAGTCGTGGTTATGCGGGAAATGTGGGGATTACAGCATGGTGAACGCATCCTGCATACTGCGCACCGAACCACAACGTCCCATACCGCATGGGAGCGGCTGTGTTCTCTGTTGGACAAGGCAAAGATTGCTTATAAATCTATCAAGGCATCCGGCAGAGAGTGCATATACATCAAAGGTAGTGAAGCGCGGGTAGAATTCCGTACTCGCTCATCCAAAGGCGGTCTGGGTGAGGGATTCGACCTTTTAGTAATTGATGAAGCACAGGAATATACAGATGATCAGGAATCAGCACTGAAATATGTAGTATCCGACAGCAAGAATCCACAGACTATTTTCTGTGGAACACCACCCACTCCGGTCAGCTCCGGCACTGTGTTTACGAAATATCGAAATCAGACGCTTGCAGGAGGTACAGCGAATGGTGGATGGGCGGAATGGTCTGTGCCGGAGGAATCGGATGTACGAGACCGAGAGCTATGGTATCGATGCAATCCTTCGCTTGGCACGATTCTGACAGAACGTGCCATTTTAGATGAAATAACCACAGATTTGATCGACTTTAATATTCAGCGGCTTGGACTATGGATCCGGTATAACCAGAAGTCAGCCATCAGCAAGGCAGAGTGGGAAGCTTTGCAATGTAACAGGCTGCCGGAGTTCAAGAGTCCGCTCTTTGTCGGCATCAAATATGGCAGGGATGGTAAGCATGTAGCAATGTCGATTGCAGTGAAGACGAAAGCGGATCAGATATTTGTAGAATGTATCGACTGTCGGGAAATACGGGCAGGGAATGACTGGATTCTTGCATTTTTGGCAAAAGCAGATGTGAAGAAGGTAGTAGTAGATGGTGCGAACGGGCAGCAGCTTCTGGCGGATGAAATGAAAGCAGAGAAACTGCATCCGCCGCTTCTTCCGACGGTGAAAGAGATCATCCTGGCAAATGCTTCGTTCGAGCAAGGACTATGCCAGGGAAATGTAATCCATATGAATCAGCCATCGCTGACACAGGCGATCAGCAACTGTGAGAAGCGTGCCATCGGCAGCAATGGCGGCTTCGGTTACCGCGCTCAGCGTGAGGATATTGAGATTGCACTGCTGGATAGCGTGATCTATGCATACTGGGCATGCAAAGAATACAAAGAGAAGAAAAAACAGAAAATCAGCTACTGACAGACATCCGATTTCCATCGGGTGTTTTTTAGTATAAAAAATACCGACACCACCGGGTAAGTGGGGAAAGGAGTATCAAATGGGAGAATTTCAGACCATTGAGACACAGGAGCAGTTCGACGCTGCAATCGGCGATCGGCTGAAAAGGGAGCGGGAGACCCTGGCAAAGAAGTATGAAGGCTATTTATCGCCGGAAGACTTCCAGAAGAAAACTTCCGAATACGACACACAGATCGGTGATCTGAACAAGGCGCTGCAAGAAGCGAATGATAAGATTGCCGGACACGACAAAGAGATCGCAGAGCGGGACAAGAAGATTAAAGCATACGAGTCGTCCTCGGTAAAAACACGCATCGCACATGAAATCGGACTGTCCTATGATGCAGTAGACTTCCTGCGGGGAGAAACAGAGGAAGAAATCAAAAAGAGTGCGGAAGCGCTAAAGAATCTGGTTGGCACATCGAAGCAGGCGCCACCGCTGGCATCTTCCGAAGACTCTGCATCGAATGCGACAGACGCAGCTCTGCGGCAGACGCTTAAGAATCTGAAAGGAGAATAGATATGGCAGAGACATTGAAAAAGGGTAGTTTATTTCCACCGGAGATCGTAGCAGATCTCTTGAACAAAGTATCAGGGCATTCCTCGATTGCAAAGTTGGCAGCCACGATGCCGGTCGCGTTTAATGGGAATGAGATTTTCACATTCAGCATGGATGATGAGGTGAATATCGTAGCGGAGAGCGGCAAGAAAGAAGCCGGTTCCGTAGCGATTAACACGATTCAAATTGTGCCGATTAAGATTGAATATGGCGCCAGGGTAACGGATGAGTTCATGTACGCATCGGAAGAAAAACAGCTGGATATCCTGAAAGCATTCAACGAAGGCTATGCTATGAAAGTGGCACGCGGCATTGATATCATGGCAATGCATGGTGTGAATCCGCGGACAAAGACCGCATCCACGCTGATCGGGACAAACAGCTTTGACACGAATACGGGCATTACCACGATCAAGTACGACGAACTAAAGATTGAGGAAAATATCGAATCCGCAATCGCAGCAGTCAGTGAAGCCTACGATGTGAACGGTATGTGTATGGCAAAGGCATTCAGTCAGGCGCTGGCATCCTTGACCGTGAATGGTGTCAGACAGTATCCGGAATGCGCATGGGGTGCAAATCCAGAATCCATTCATGGACTGAAAACGGACGTCAACAGTACGGTATCCTTTAACAGTTCACCGGATATGGCGATTGTCGGAGACTTCCAGAAAGGCTTCAAATGGGGATACGCAAAGCAGATTCCGCTGGAAGTGATTCCATATGGCGATCCAGATCAGTCCGGGGAAGACCTGAAAGCACATAATCAGGTATATCTGAGAGCAGAGACCTATGTAGGATTTGCGATTCTGGATCCACTGGCATTTGCAAAGATCGCAAAGGAGAGCACAAGTGAAGTATAGAAACAGGATAACCGGTGATGTGATTAAAGTTGAATCTGAAATCATAGGTGGACCATGGGAGGCTATAGAGCCTCCCAATACTGAAAAATCAGAAAGTTGCACCGGTGCAACTAAGAAGCGGGTGAAGAAAGATGGATAATTTTGCATCAATCGAAGACATTACAGCATTATGGCGACCATTAAGAGATGATGAAAAGGAGCGTGCGACTGCATTGTTACCAGTGGTATCCGACTGTCTTAGAATGGAAGCTGAGAAGGTTGGAAAAAACATGGATACCATGGTTGCGGAAAGCGGTGCATATGCCAATGTAGCGAGGTCAGTAACCGTGGACATTGTTGCCAGAACGCTTCTGACATCTACCGAGGATGAGCCGATGACACAGACGACACAGTCGGCTCTGGGATACTCTGTATCTGGTACATTCCTGGTACCGGGTGGCGGTTTATTCATCAAAAAATCAGAGCTGAGCAGACTGGGACTCCGGAGACAGAGGATAGGAGTGATTGATTTATATGAGAATCAAAGGGATACCGGTAATCCTGTGTAGTAAGATCCAGGTCGGTGAAGACAGAATCAAAAACCCCGTGTACGAATACGAGGAAGAAACGATTGAGAATGTACTGGTGGCACCGGTATCCAGCACGGAAGTGCTTGATACATTGAACCTGACAGGACGGAAGATAGTATATACCCTTGCGATCCCCAAAGGAGATACGCACACATGGGAAGGTCAGTTGGTCAAATTCTTTGGAGAAACATGGCGGGTGGTCGGGATTCCGGAACAAGGGATTGATGTATTAATCCCGGGTGATTGGAATCAGAAGGTGCAGGTGGAACGGTATGAGTAATAACTTCAAGGTGCAGAAAGTGATATTAAACCGATCTGCAGTTGGTGAGATGCTTAGGTCAAGTGAAGCTGTAGATCTGTGCAAAGGGTATGCGAATGATGCATTAAGCAGACTCGGCTCGGGCTACGAAGTGACGACCATGTCAGGAAGAATTCGGGCGAATGCAGAGATTAAAGCGGTAACGTATCAGGCTGAGATTGACAATCTGAGGAATAATACAATCTTAAAGGCGGTGGGCGGCGGTGATAATTGAGGAAATAATACAGAATTACTTGTCGAAAAAGATAAGCTGTCCGGTTTTGCTTGAACGACCGGAGAAGGCGAAAGTTCCATACGTGTTGATTGAGAAGACCGGGAGTGGAAAAACAGAACATATCTGTTCTTCAACAGTTGCGTTGCAATCGTATGCGGACTCGCTGCTTCAAGCGATGATATTAAATGAACAGGTAAAAGAAGCGATGGATACGCTGGCTTGCATAGATGAGATATGCCGGAGTCAGTTAAATTCAGATTATAACTTTACAGACCCGACAACGAAACAATATCGTTATCAGGCAGTGTATGACATTATACATTATTAGGAGGTAAGTCATGGATTCAAAAAATGTTACAACGGGAAAACCTAAAATCAAAGGCTCTATCTACAGAGCACCGCTGGGAACCGCCTTGCCAACGGATGCGGCATCTGAATTGAATGAAGCATTTAAGGAATTGGGATATTTAAGCGACGCGGGATTGGTTAACAGTAATTCAATGGAAACATCGGATATAAAAGCCTGGGGCGGTAATGTTGTTCTCACGACAGAAACGAGCAAGCCTGATACATTCAAATTTAATCTGATCGAGGCACTGAATGTAGAGGTTCTCAAAACTGTGTATGGGGACGACAATGTATCCGGCACCCTGGATACTGGAATTGCAATTAAAGCGAATTCAAAAGAACAGGAGCCGTGCTGCTGGGTATTTGATATGATTCTTCGCAATAACGTATTGAAAAGAATCACGGTGCCGAATGCCAAGATAACAAGCGTGAGTGATGTGTCATATACGGATTCAGATGCGGTTGGATACGAGAGTACAATTTCCGCATTGCCGGATACAACAGGACAAACGCATTACGAATATATTAAGAAATCGTTGGAGGGATAATATGAAGGGTACAACATCATCAGGATTTGAATATGAAATCAATGAAGCTATCGTAAAAGATTGGAGATTTACCAAAGCGATCGCTCTTGCAGACAGTGAAGATGAGACTGCTAAGCTTCGTGGATACACAAAGCTGGTTCAGTTACTTCTTGGCAGAGATGGCGAAAAGAAGCTTGAAAAGCACGTAATGACCGAGGATGGTATGATCCCATTGGAATCGATCAACAGAGAAGTGCTTGAAATGATGCACGCATTGAGACAGAATCCAGAATCAAAAAACTGATGATCCTCGCCCACATGATTGCAACAGATGAGGAAGCGCTCATCTGTGATTATGCAGAAACATATCACATATATGACTATCAATCGCTGCCAGTGTACCTGGCGGCGATTTTTGCGTGTGGGCTGAGGAAAGATTCCAGAATCAAACAAAAAATGGAAAATGTCCGGGCGGATACAGAGGAGCTGCTTCTGGCGGCAATTCTGGATAAAGTAAACTGGCTGTGCTGGTCGAAGACGACAGATGGCAGGGATGGAATTAATAGACCGAAATCTGTATTCAACACATTGGTCAACCGAGATGAGGATGGAGATTTAGAAACGTTTGAAACCAGTGATGCTTATGAAAGTCGAAGACGCAGGCTTCTGAAAGGAGGAAAGAATGGCTAGTACATTAGCGAAAGCATATGTTCAGATAGTCCCATCTGCAGAGGGAATGAACAGTAATTTGACAAATATGATGAATGAAGAATCCAAAGGAGCAGGAGAAGGCGCAGGTACAAATATCGGCAATTCCATCGGCTCATTCATTAAGAAGGCACTTGTGGCCCTTGGGGTAGGAGACATGATTAAGAATGCAATCATGGAAGGTGCTGACTTTGAGCAGAATATAGGTGGTATTGAGACATTATTCAAAGAGTCAAGTGATGCCGTAGTTGGATATGCAAAAGATGCCTGGAAGACAGCCGGAATGTCAGCGAATGAATACATGGAGACGGCAACAAGCTTCTCAGCAAGCCTCCTGCAGGGCCTTGGCGGAGACACGGAGAAGGCAGCAGAGATCACGCAGATGGCCATTACAGATATGAGCGACAATGCCAACAAGATGGGTACAGATATGGAAGGTATTCAGAATGCATATCGTGGATTTGCTAAACAAAATTACACCATGCTGGACAATCTGAGCCTTGGATATGGTGGTACAAAAGAGGAGATGGAACGGCTGCTTGCAGATGCACAGGAGCTGACAGGAGTGGAGTATGACATCAGCAACTTATCAGATGTATATACAGCAATCCACGCCATTCAGGAGAATATGGACATCACCGGCACGACCGCAAAGGAAGCGAGCACGACGATATCCGGGTCCATTGATGCGGTAAAAGGTGCATGGTCAAATCTTCTTGCAGATATGACCATGGGGAATGACCTGTCAGATGACATTTCGGCATTAAGTGAGTCGGTCTTGACGGCTGCCGATAATTTACTGCCGGCTATATCGAATTTGCTGAGCGCAATCCCGCCAGTCTTGATTCAGCTGATACAGGAGATAGCTCCGCCATTGATACAGGCTACTCTCGAGACAATCGCATCTCTGGCGAACACGCTTGCTCAGTCACTTCCAACTCTGATAGATGCAGGATTGAGTGCACTTTTCTCAATTGTCGACGCACTGATCGCGAATATTGGGGTTATCATTTCGGCCGGATTACAGCTGGTTTTGGGGCTGGCAACTGGCCTCCTACAGGCTATTCCCCAGCTGATTTCGCAGGTGCCGGTAATTATAGAGTCTGTGCTGACGACGCTGCTTAGCCTGATTCCCCAGGTGATAGAGGCTGGATTGCTCGTATTTTCGTCTCTGGCCGAAAATCTGCCCGGTATCATTTCGAATCTGACATCAATCATCCCCCGGCTGATCGATTCTATCATTAGCACTATAATTCAGTTACTGCCACTGATTGTAGAAACTGGCGTGAAATTGCTGAGCTCCCTGGTTTCCAACCTGCCACTTATCATTAAATCTATCGTTTCAGCGGTTCCACTTATCATTAATTCGCTGAATCAGGCATTTGGCGATCTGATGCCCGTACTCGTACAAGTTGGTTGGGATCTGTTCAATTCGCTCCTGAAAATGCTACCTCAGGTCTTGCTGTCAGTCTTCGAGTCCGGATACGAAATCGTAAACGGGCTGATCAGCGTATTTACGGAGTGCTATCCTAAGTTATTCGAAATCGGCAAAAATATGCTGGACGGAATTTGGCAGGGTATCAAAAATGGCTGGAATGGACTCGTAGAGGCAGTGAAAGAGTTGGCAGGAGAATTGCTGTCAGGAATAAAGGAGACACTTGGCATACATTCACCATCCAGAGCATTCCGGGACGAAGTCGGAAAGATGATAGACTTAGGCCTTGCAGAAGGTATATCAAAGAACATGAATGCAGTAGACGGTGCAATGGATGATCTGAACGATGCAATGGCTGAGGGAGTGAACACAGATGTCGCAGTACAGGCGGATTATGCAGGAAAAATGGCAATATCGTCCGGATACGCAGATGACAGGTCAATGTATAATCTGCTCACGAAGCTGATGGATGCGATAGATAAGCTCCCTGGAAATATCGGGGCAGAAATTGCCGAGGAAATGGATAACACGTCTATTTCATTGAATAATCGGGAATTTGGTAGATTAGTAAGGGCGGTGGTCTAAATGGTGGAACAATTCAAATATGTGAATCATTTAAGTGAAGAGATACAGTTCGGCGAAGCAGGTATGTATGTGGATGAGAACGATATTCGGGATTTCGCCTGGGATGTCATTAGCAAAAATGATAAATATACCGGATTCAAAAGAACAACGGCAACAAAAAAACTACCTATCCGGATTGCGGATGAGGATCCGGAGATTGCAAACAATCTTCGTAACCGGCTGTTCGAGGTGTGCGAAAAGGATATCCTTGCAGTCAGCCCGGGACGTCTTGTCCTGGGCGACTATTACATAAAGGGATATATTACAGAATCCGCTACATCTGGATTCGAAAACAGAAAGACATCTGTGACAAACCTTACGTTTGAAACGGATAACCCGTTCTGGATCCGGGAAGAAACGCATGTATTCGGATATGGAAGCGTAGATGGTGATCTGGACTATAAGAACGATTTCCCATATGATTACACATCAAACATTCTGGGAAAACAGCTGGTGAATCCGGGATTTGTCTCATCAAATTTCCGGATGCTCATATACGGCCCGGCAGGATCGCCGGCAGTAACAATCGGCGGGCATACTTACAAAGTGAATACCTCTGTTGAAGATCATGAATATCTGCAGATTGACTCGATAGAAAAAACGATAGAGCTTGTAAAGCAGAACGGAGAAAGGGTGAATTGCTTCGGCAGCCGAGATCGGGATTCTTACATTTTTGAAAAAATCCCGTCAGGAACGTCCAATGTGGCGCTGAGTTCTGACTTCAAGGTTGATATCACGCTACTTGAAGAAAGGAGCGAGCCGAAATGGATTTAATATATGCGGATGCAGACAGAGAAGACCTCGGGGTCTTAAAGGATTACAAGTGGGATCTTGCATACGGAAAAGACGAGAATAACTTTACATGTGAGGTCGCTTTACAGAACAACAAATGCAAAGAAGGTTTCTATCTGTATATGGATGGGACGGAATATGGAGGGATTGTAGATACCGTAACTGTAGACACAGGAAGTGATACATTAACCTATTCCGGCCGAACATGGCATGGAATCCTGGAATCAAAGATCATTCAGCCGGATGCCGGGATGGATTACCTGACGCTGTCCGGAGAAGCACATGCAGTGCTCAGAACATTGATTAACCGGGTAGGACTTTCGGATCTGTTCCGGGTTGCCACTGGAAATTCCGGGATACAGATAACTTATAAGATGGATCGGTATGTAAAAGCATATACCGGGATACGGAAGATGCTGAGGGCATCAGGATCAAAGCTCAAACTGTCATATGACGGAGCATATGCAGAGCTGTCCGTTGTATCAGCTACAGATTACTCTGCAGATGAGCAGTTTGACACGGATCAGATTTCATTTAAGGTGTCAAAAGATTATCATCCGATCAATCATATGATCTGTCTCGGCACAGGTGAGCTGAAAGACCGGATGGTCGTGCACCTGTACACAGATGCCAAAGGGAACATATCCGGAACACAGACGATGACAGGCCTGCAGGAAATCTGTGAAACATATGACTATGCCAATGCGGAATCGAGAGAAGATTTGATCAAAGGCGGAACGGAGAAGCTTCAGGAGGCATGGGGCAAGAGTACGATTGATTATGATTTTGAAGCAAATGCAGAAGCGTATGATATCGGAGACATCATTGGAGCCGTAGAGAGGAACACAGGGATAGTTGTTAAAGCAAGCATTACAAAAAAAATCGTAACAGTATCCAACGGGACTGTATCGATAGATTATGATAGCGAAGCAATGGCCGGAACGGTCGACACGAGTGAATGTTAGGAGGAGAACGATGGCACATTTAGTTACAGGATATGCAGGAAAGGCACATATTAATTCAGCTGATCAGGGAAGTTTCAATGCTTCCTTTGCCGGAGCAGGCGAATTCGTGATGGAAATGGGAAATCAGTTTGCAGCTTCGATCGTGAATAATAACACTGTCCGAATCCAGGACGGAGATCTGCTCATGCAGGGCAGACACATCCGGATTGAACCAAACAGCTATGAAGACGTAACAATCGACACAGGCACGGCTGGAAAGAAGCGAATAGACCTCATAGTTATGACGTACACGAAAGATACAAGCACAGGCGTTGAGACGGCCGCCCTGCAGGTTATAAAAGGAGCAGAAACAGATGGAACACCCGCAGATCCGGTAAAGACAAGCGGGGACATCCTCGCCGGGGATGCGGTGAATCAGATGCTGCTTTATAGAGTAAATATCGATGGGGTGGCATTGACAAGCGTAACGAAGGCATTTAAGGTCATCCCGACGTATAAGTCCCTTGCAGAACAGTATGAAGCTGAATTTAAGAAAGCATGCAGTACATATCTCAATTCACTGAATATCCTTGATACACAGGAAGAGGTCATGGCAAACACGTTGGCAAATCAGCTGGCCGGTGCCCTAGCAGTAAAAGAAGCTGTACAGGATCTGTGGAAAGTCACAGCTGTGTCTGTGACAGGCGAGGCGAATAGTCCAACTAGCGATATAGACGCAATTCAGAAAGATAGATTCACAGCTGTGTTCAGGAAGCAGGGAAATATCGTCCATGTATACTTAAAGAGACAGGGTGCTGCAACAGGCGAGAAGGATATCCCATATAATGAATACACAATAATATTGGGAGTTCCGGAAGCGTTTAAGCCTATAGCGACGGAGGTAAATTACGTGAACTTCAATGGCTCAATCGTTGGACAGGTTAGTATCGCAACAGAAGGCGAGGGACAGGCGCTAAGGATTGGTTATTTCAGGAAAAATGGAAACAGTATTGATTTAACACCATCGGAGAGCGTATATGCGCATTTCGCATATTTCTGTAAATAGGAGGCAGTTATGATAAGAGTACAGTTTAACGATTCACCGGCTGTCCACACGGTAGAATTTAACTCAACAGAAAGCTCCGTAATACTGGCAGGTGATACATTGAAGGAGAATCACTCCGGATTCAAGGCATACCGCCTGAGCGGAGCACTGCTTGGAGATTATTCTGAATATACGGAATGCCAAAAATATGAAGATGGGTTCAGATATGAAAAGAAGGTGATGGAATGCTAGAAGCAATCATCACCGGAGCGGTGGCAATCATCGTCTGCATGCTGAATAACTTATATCAGAACAAAGCAGTAAGAAGTCAGCATGACAAGACAATAGCATTGATTGATTATAAGCTCGAACAGTTAACACAGCGGGTTGATAAGCACAACAGTGTAGTTGAACGTGTTTATCATCTCGAAGAAAGAACAGAAGTACAGGAAGAACGCATTAAGGTAGCAAATCATCGGATTGATGATTTGGAAAAAGAAAAATAGAAAGGGTAAAGGTGATTTTATGGAAGTATTATTAAACTATGTAAAACCGGAGCTTGTAATTTTAGCTGTGGCACTGTACATGATCGGCTTGGGACTGAAAAAGACGGAGTTTATCAAAGATAAATATATCCCGGCGACACTCGGGCTGATCGGCGTGGCGCTTGCAGCATTGTACGTGCTGGCTACATCAAGCTTCAGTGGAGCGTCAGACATCCTGATGGCGGTATTCACGTCAATCGTTCAGGGAATTCTGTGTGCCGGCCTGAGCACCTATGTTAATCAGATGATTAAGCAGCTCGGAAAGAATGAATAAAGAGGTGGCCGGGATGGATATTATTAAAAGATTAATTTCACCTGAAAAATATTCGATTAAATGTCCGCACACATTGAGCCCGATTGGAATTACGGTGCATAATACAGCAAATTCAGCCAGCGCAGCGAATGAGATTGCATACATGGCAGGGAACGATAAGGAGATATCGTACCACTTCGCTGTGGACGAGAAAGAAATCATTCAGGCATTACCATTGGACAGAAACGGCTGGCATGCCGGGGATGGAGCGACCGGCTCCGGAAACAGGCGGACGATCGCTATCGAGATATGCCGGAGTACATCCGAGGATCTGAATCTGTTCCTGCAGGCGGAGAAGAATGCCGCATGGTTGTGTGCATATCTCTGCCAGCAGCATGGATGGACAACGAAGGACATTTACACTCATAAGCACTGGTCAGGCAAGAATTGCCCGCATAAGACATTAGAGCTTGGCTGGGACAGATTCCTTGCAATGGTAGAGCAGAACATGAACGAAATGAGCAAGCCGGACGAACCGGAAAAGAAAGGAGATTTTGAAGGGATGACAGCGGAGCAGAAGAAGGCATATGTAAAAGGCTTATATGTCACGTATACAGGCCGGCAGGCAGATCCGTCAGGCTTGGAATATTGGATTGGCCAGATCGGGGACCAGACCGCACTGATCGCTATTGAAAAAGCATTCGCCAATCAGGAAGAGTGCCGAAAATATGCCGTAAAAAACGCATATCGGAATGTGATGAAGCGGGAAGCGGATTCCGCCGGACTGAAATACTGGACCGACTGGCTGAAAAAGCATACGGCAGCAGAGCTGTATGAAGTAATGATTACACTCAAAGGCAAAGGGCAGAAATAGAAAAGGAATCAGAGGGAGGCGGGCTTAGGTCCGTCTCTTTTTTGAAAACTGCCCCTTTTTTGCCCCTTTTAAAATTTTCTTGCCTTATAAAAACATTTGGAGACCGCATAAACCTTGAGAAGTTAGAAAATAGATAAAGTCCCGCTGCCGGCATTAAAAGTGAGAATCGGAAATGTTGAAAACCAATATTCCCGGTTCTTTTTTTTAGTTCATGATCTGCGTTTCTTGCATTCGAATCTATAATCGCATATAATAAACACAGTATGGACAAAAGCAGCAGTGGGATACAGGAGATAATATGGAAAGTTTAATATTATTGATAGTTGCAGTTGCACCGGTAATTGTATTTATGCTGGTGATCAATTTCAATGACAAAATAGAAAAGGAACCGTTCGGATTGCAGCTCGCATTAATGGGAATGGGGGTTCTGAGTACGATTCCGGCTATGCTGATCGAACTTCTGGGAGCTGCAATCTTAGGATTTATATTGCCGGAAGATTCGATTGTTTATGTTTTTATTGAAAATTTTTTTATAGTTGCGATCACGGAAGAAGCCTGTAAGTTCTTGTTCATGCTGATGATCACATGGAAGAACAGGGCATTTGATTATGCATTTGACGGAGTGGTCTATGCGGTTGCAACCTCGTTGGGGTTTGCTTTGCTTGAAAATATTATCTATGTATTTTCTGATACGATTGAATTTGGAGTGATCCAGGGCTTTTTGCCGGGACTGGGGGTCGGAATCAGCCGGGCATTTCTGGCAATTCCGCTGCATACTTCGGTTGCGATTTTTATGGGATTCTTTTATGGAAAAGCGAAGGAGGCAACGTTTCAGCACAAGCTGGGAAAGTGTGCCGGCTTTTTGACTCTGGCACTGGCGGTTCCGATGCTGATCCATGGTATTTATGATTATGCATTATCTGTCGGCACAGTGGTGATGATAGTATTTTTTGGATTTTTTGTTGTATTCATGTATATTTTTACAATCTGTATGTGTATTTATTTCTCAAAGCATGATCACAATATCACAGGACGATTGAAGGTAAAGATTACAAAAGATGGATGGCTTCGCTATGCAATTACGGATCAACGGGAAATCGTAATTCTTGGCTTGACAAGACCGTTTCAGGGACAGATACTGGTGATTCCGGAAGTAATTGAACATTATCCGGTCAGGATTATTGCACGACGGGCATTTGCTTATACAAATGTTGTAAATGTAAAATTACCATCGGGTCTGAGGCTGATTGATGATACGGCATTTTTCAACTGCCCATATCTTCAGACTGTTATCATGCCGGAGCGGTTGATGGGAATCGGAAATTATGCATTTGAATACTGTTATAATTTACGTCAGATTCTGCTTCCACATGTAAATTTCCTGGGAAATCATATTTTTGATGGATGCAATAACCTGACAGATATCTATTACCTCGGGAGTCAGCAGGAGTGGACACGGATCCGGATGAATATTTATGAGAACCTGACATTTTTACAGGTACATTTTTATTATAATACGATTAGAAAATAAAGTTGGTGATATAATATGAATTGTCTGGAAGCGCAATCAAAGATAGTGGCATTTATAGAAGATAAATTGGATAATGGTGAAAAACTGGAATTTATCCGGCATATCCGGAGCTGTAATAATTGTGCGGAAGAGCTGGAGATTTATTATACATTGCTGGTTGGAATGAAACAGCTGGATGATGATATTGTTCCGACGACCAGCTATAAGGATCAGATGGAAGAGAAATTAAACAGTGAATATAAGCATCTTCAGAATCGCAGAAAATTAACAGGATCGACAGTCATATTGATCATCGCTGCTTGCTGCACCATGGGATTCTTTGCATATGAGAGCCATAAAGAAAGACTATATCAGGAGGCTCAGGCAGAAATCAAAGCAGCGCAGTCGGAATATTATTATGATGATTATTTTGGAAAAAAGCTGTTTCACCCGGATGATTATAAGATGTTTGATCTGCCGGAATATCTGGAACAGTCCAAAAATAAAGATACGACCAGTTATTATGAACGGCTGCGGAAATATTTACAGGAGCAGGACACACAGATAGAGGAAGGAGAGCCGAATGGAGAAGAAACTACTGCTGATTGATGGACATAGTATTTTAAACAGAGCATATTACGGACTTCCGGTTCTGTCAAATTCACAGGGACTGCATACCAATGCAATTCTTGGATTTTTAAATATATTATTTAAACTGGTGGATGAAGAACAGCCAACGCATCTGTGCGTAGCATTTGATGTGCATCAGCCAACATTCCGGCATTTGCAATATGAAGCATATAAAGGGACAAGAAAACCTATGCCGGAAGAATTACGTGAACAGGTTCCGGTCATGAAGGATGTTCTGCATGCAATGAAAGTTGAAACAATTGAACAGGGAGGCTTTGAAGCGGATGACCTGATCGGAACATTATCCAGAAAGGGCCGGGATGCCGGATATCGTGTGACAATCGTTTCCGGAGACAGAGATCTGCTTCAGCTGGCGACGGATGATATTTTAGTCCGGATTCCTAAGACCAAAATGTCCGGAACCGTGATTGAAGACTATTATGCAAAAGATGTGAAAGAACGCTATCTGGTATCACCAACAGCATTTATCGACGTGAAAGGCTTAATGGGAGATGCTTCGGATAATATTCCGGGAGTGCCCGGAATTGGTGAAAAAACAGCAACGAAGATTATTGAACAGTATCAGTCAATTGAGAATGCATATGCTCATGTAGATGAGATAAAACCCAATAAGGCGCGGGAAAATCTAAAGGAATATTATGATCAGGCACTGATGAGTAAGCAGCTTGCAACGATTAAACTGGATTGTCCACTGGATATCAGTCTTGATTCTATGAAAATTGAAGATATGTTTAATGATCAGGCCTATCAGTTATTTAAACAACTGGAATTAAAGAGCGTGTTAAAACGGTTTACAGTTCCGGCAGAGGTGCCGGAAACAATGACGGTTGATGTGAAGGTACTGGAAGATTTTATGGAAGTGGAGCACTTCTTTCAACAGTTGTCTGAATGTCAGTATTCTGCGATCCAATGCGTGATCGGAGAGCAGGGGCTGCTTGGAGTTACGATAGCAACAGAGACAGAAAACTGCTATCTGATTCCGATCGGCAGATTTGTAACAGAGGAATACTTGGCGGAACAGATAAAGAAACAGATGGAGTCAACAGGTAAAAAAGTGACGATTGGCTGGAAGCGTCAGCTGCATGGTCTGGAACATGTTGTGACCGGGGGAGAAATCCTGGATCTGGCAATTGCCTGCTATCTACTGAATCCGCTAAAGGATACGTATTATTATGACGATATTGCAAGAGATGTACTGAAAATTACATTGCCTTCCCGGAAGGAATTGATCGGGAAACAGGAAATTACGGCATTGAACCTTCAGACAGATGAAATCAGAAAAATGCTGGGGTATGAGGTTGGTACAGCTTTTCAGGCGGGACTTCGGATAGAAGCTATGCTAAAAGAGAAGAATATGCTTGACCTATACTGGCAGGTTGAATGTCCGACAATATATGCATTATATGATATGGAATATTATGGGATTCGTGTGGAGCGTGAGGCATTGCAGGAGTATGGTGTGCAGCTGGCAGAACGGATTCGGCAGCTGGAGATGCATATTCATGAACTGGCCGGTGAGGAATTCAATATTCAGTCTCCGAAGCAATTAGGCGAAGTTCTGTTTGAACATATGAACCTGCCGGGAGCAAAGAAAACAAAAACAGGATACTCTACCAATGTGGAAGTTCTTGAAAAAATAAAGCAGGAACATCCTATCATATCAGAAATCTTAGAATACCGACAGTTAACGAAGCTAAAATCTACCTATGCAGATGGATTGGCGGCTTATATTGCTCCGGATGAGAGGATACATGGCAGATTTCATCAGACGATTACTGCTACCGGAAGAATCAGCAGTACAGAACCGAATCTTCAGAATATACCGATCCGGATGCCGCTGGGGCGTATGATCCGCAAGGTATTTATACCAAAGGATGGATTTGTATTTGTAGATGCGGACTATTCTCAGATCGAACTGCGGGTACTTGCACATCTTTCCGGGGATGAAACGTTGTTAGATGCATTCCGGCACAACCGGGATATTCACGCGACAACTGCTTCCGAAGTGTTTGGTGTCCCGCCGGAAGAAGTAACACCGTTACAGAGAAGAAATGCAAAAGCGGTTAATTTTGGAATCGTATATGGAATCAGTGCATATGGGTTAAGTCAGGACCTGGATATTTCAAGGAAGGAAGCGGCGGATTATATCGAACGTTATTTTCAGACATACCCGAGGATCAAGGCATTTCTGGATGCACAGGTCGCACATGCAAAAGAAACAGGAAGCGTAGAAACCATGTACCATAGAGTACGTCCGGTACCGGAAATTCAATCCGGCAATTTCATGCAGCGCAGTTTTGGTGAACGGATCGCCATGAATTCACCGATCCAGGGAACGGCGGCTGATATTATAAAAATAGCCATGAACCGGGTACGCAAACGCTTGATCCGGGAGGAGCGGAGCTCCCGATTGATTCTTCAGATCCATGATGAATTATTGATAGAAACAGCAAAGGATGAAGTTGAGGCAGTCATCCGGATTCTTCATGAAGAAATGGAGAAGGCAGTAGAACTTTTGGTGCCGTTGGATATTGATATTCATGAAGCGGATAATTGGTATGATGCAAAGTAGGGGATGGTACAAATGAAGATAATTGGAATTACGGGAGGTATCGGCTCCGGAAAGAGTACGGTTTTAAAACTGCTTCGTGAAAAATATCAGGCATATATCGTAGAAGCAGATAAAGTTGCTCATGAGCTGATGGAACCGGGGCAGGAAGCTTATGAGAAAATAAAAGAAGCATTTCCTGAAACGATCTTTAACGCAGATGGAAGAATTAACCGCACAGCCCTCGGAAATCTGGTCTTTCAGAATCCTGATTGGTTAAAACGGTTGAATGGAATTGTGCATCCGGCAGTAAAAACGTGGATTTTAAATGAAATCGGACAGCAGAAGCAGAATCATATATGCAAGTTATTTGTAATTGAAGCGGCTCTGCTGATTGAGGACGGCTATACCGAAATCTGTGATGAAATCTGGTATATCTACGCAGAAGAATCTGTCCGGGTGAAACGATTGATGGAGAGCCGTGGATACTCTTTGGATAAATGCAGAGCAGTAATGCAAAATCAGTCGGAGGAGGCTTATTACAGAAAGAATACATCTGCCCGGATAGACAATTCTTTGACTTTTGCGGAGACGGAAAAACAGGTGGATGCTTTATTGAAGTCTTGATTGGATTATGATAAAATAGAGATAGTATTGGAATAACAGGAGCAGGTATGGAAGCAATATCAAAATATCCACAACCTTTGGTTTTTGGTCTGGATATCGGAACCAGAAGTATTGTGGGCACAGTTGGATATCAGGATATCACGGGATTTCATGTTGTTGCACAGGCAGTGCGGTTTCATGAATCGCGTGCTATGATTGATGGTCAGATTCATGACATCGCACAGGTTGCAGAGTCTATTCGGCTTGTAAAACAGGAGCTGGAGCTACAGCTGGAACGGCCACTTCATGAAGTGAGTATTGCAGCGGCAGGACGAGTGTTAAAGACTGCGGTTGGATATGGGGAATATGAGTTCCACGATCAGACGGTTGTGAATCTGGAATATATTCATTCTCTGGAAATGCTTGGTGTAGAACGTGCACATGAGCAGCTATTGCAGGAAATCGGAACCGAAGATAAGTTTTTCTGTGTTGGATATACCGTGATCAAATATTATCTGAATGGGTATGAGATTACCAATCTTGAAGGGCATAAGGCATATAAGATTGCAGGAGATGTACTGGCAACCTTTCTACCGGAAGAAGTTGTAGATGGTCTGTATGCAGCTGTTGAACAGGCCGGTCTGGTAGTGTCAAACCTGACCTTGGAGCCGATTGCTGCAATGAATGTGGCGATTCCCCAGAATTACAGATTATTAAATATTTGTCTGGTAGATGTCGGAGCAGGAACTTCGGATATCTGTGTAACGAAAGATGGCAGTATTATCGGATATGGAATGATTCCTTCTGCCGGAGATGAGATCACGGAATTACTGGTAAGGGAATATCTGGTTGATTTTGCGACGGCAGAGAAGATCAAGATGATCTCTCCGAAGAGAAAAAGCCTGACATATAAAGATATTATGGGAATTTCGCATAAGATCACACCGGAAGAAGTATATGCCAAAACAGAAGCGGTAATAAATGACATTACTCAGAGTATTGCAGATAAAATTAAAGAGTTGAATGGCGGTAAAGCGGTAAGCGCAGTGTTTGTAGTAGGCGGCGGTGGTAAGATCAAAGGATTCACAGCTGCATTGGCCGCATGGCTGAAACTTCCGGAGGAACGGGTGGCTCTTCGAGGAGAGGAAGTTATGCAGAATATACATATGCATGTGCCGAACGTTAAAAAGGATCCGTTGCTGGTAACTCCGATCGGTATCTGTCTGAATTATTATGAACAGAAAAATCATTTTATATTTGTGTTGGTTAATGAGTCAAGAGTCAGACTTTATAATAATAATCATCTGACGGTGTTTGATGCGGCGATGCAGCTTGGCTTGAAAAACGAAGATATATTTCCGAAGCGGGGGGCAGATTTGAATTATACCCTGAACGGAAAGAACCGCTTTGTGCGCGGAATGCAGGGAGAGACGGCAGAGATTTCGGTAAATGACAGAGAAGCATCCATTAATACAGCAATAGAAGCCAATGACCGGATCAATATTCAGATATCGACCAGAGGGGAAGATGCAGCACTTACATTGAGTCAGATATCGGAGCTTCAGAAAACGATAGCTTTTCAGGTAAATGGTCATATGGTTTCCTGTCCTAAATTTGCCAGTGTGAACGGACAGCTTCAGTCTGAATATTATCAGATTCAGGATCGGGATCAGATTGAGATTTTAACTTATTATACGCTGGATCAGTTGCTTCAGTTTCTGGATGTTCATCCGGAAGGAAGAGTGATGGTAAATCATGAGCCGGCAGCCGGAGATACAAAGGTATATGAGAATTTTACCGTGGACTGGTCTCAGGAGCTGCAATATCGTGATCTGATAGAAGAACCGGAACAGTCTGTCCGGGAGGAATCGTCAGTGACAGAAACACAGAGCCCGGAAATAACGCAGGAACAGGTGGAGACCTCGAATACCGGAAACAGTATTTCAATACTGGCAAATGATAAGCACTATACATTGACGGGCAAGGAGAAATATGTCTTTGTAGAGGCGATTGATGCAATGAATTTTGATACTTCAAGCGTACAGGGGACAGAGCTTATCATGCGGTTGAACGGTCGTAAGGCAGAGCCTTTTGATGAATTACATAATGGAGATGTTGTGACAATTTACTGGAGGAAATAAAGTATGTTAGATGAAGAAATCATAGAACATCATCAAATTCAGTTAAAATTTCATCGTATATTGTATGTATTATTACTTGTGTTTCTATTTGTGTTTTTCTGTGGAAAACAGGAAGGATTCCGTACGTGGTATATGATATTACCGATTGGCACGGTAGTACTTGCGGTGCTTGAAACAGTTATGCTGAAATTTTCATTTTGGAACCGCGTGTGGGTGTTACAGCTTTCAACATATATACAATATCTGTTTTTTGTGCTGATGGCATATTTGCTATATCCGTATGATTTATCGCTGTCGCTTGGATTGTCTGCATTAGTTATAATTTTTATGTTTGAATTTTCTTATTACAGCAATATTGCAGATGATCTGGTGAATGTTCGGACAATTGTATTTTTAACAGCACCGGTATTCATTTATCAGGTTTTGAATTTTTCATTTCGTGGTATTACGATAGATGGCTTTTTAATGTTGTTTGCATATGGAATGTTGTGTGCGTTTGATATTGCCATCGTACGGCTTTATTATCTGAATGAACGGAAATTATCAAAACACATTGATCTTTTGTTGTCAGAGATTGATTCCATGGAAGATAATAATCAGGAATTGGTTGATTTTAAGAACCGGGTCCAGAAGGTAAATGATGAATTAAATCTACAGAAAATTAAACTGATTCAGATGAATGATGAGATCCGGCAGTATAATGATGAATTATCGGTTCAGGCGGATATCTTACAATATCTGAACAGTTCGCTTTCGGCGGATGTTTCAGAAGTTATGAACTATATGATAAATACGATTATTCGTGTCCGTCATGTGGAATTTTGTGGAATTTATATTGATCAGGGCGTTTTTTACAACAAGCATCCGAGATGCCACTTTAAAAGCGTATCGAATCCGGATTTAAAAGCTGTTCCGGAGATGCAACGGCTTTATCGGGAGGTACCGGATACCAATCAGCCGGTAGTGATCACATATCTTCCGCAGGATCAATATCCGGGAATCCGGAAGACCAGAGCCGCATCTATATTGGTACTGCCGCTGATCCTGGATGAGAAGAAATACGGGATCATAGTCAGCGGTTCGATATATCGAAATGCATTTGATAACAAAATCACGTTTTATGATACAGTCGTGCCACAACTAAATCTGGCAATGCGGAATATTAAATTACTATATAATACCAGACATATTGCGGAAACAGATGGCTTGACCGGCATTAATAATCGTATGCATTTTAACAAATTATTTGAAGAACAGACGAACCGGACATTGGAGAAGGATGAGAATCTGACAGTTGCCATGTTTGATATCGATCATTTCAAACATATTAACGATACTTATGGGCATCTGGTGGGAGACGAAGTGATCAAGGCGATTGCACATATGGCATATGAGAAGGTAGAAGGACCGGATCTGGGATTCATATGTCGGTATGGCGGAGAAGAATTTGTTTTGGTATTTCCGGACTGTGAACTGGCAAAGGCATTACCGGTAATCGAAGAACTTCATAAAGAAATAGCCACGACAACAGTAGAAGCCTACGATCAGAAAGTTTCCATGAATGTGAGCATCGGAGTGTCCAGTTATCCGGCATTATGTAAGGATGTGGATCAGTTGATCAAACGTGCGGACTGGTCTATGTATTATGCAAAAGAACACGGGCGCGGACAGATTAAAGTAGATGGTCCGGATGTGAAGCGGATCGGCTAGATTGTATTCATAAAAAGACAATTTTTTTACGGATTGTGTATTGTATACAAAGTTTGAACTTGTTATAATATTGATACAACATCGAAAGGAGAAATTGGCAGTGGGGTTTATAGATAAGATTAAGGCCCGGGCAAAACAGAAGAAAATGACAATTGTTTTACCGGAGACCAGCGACAGACGAACAGTGGTAGCGGCACATAAAGTATTAGAGGAAGATTTGGCAAATCTGATTCTGATTGGAAATAGAGAAGAAATCTTACGGACGGCAGAAGGCTTAAATTTAAACAAAGCGCAGTTTGTTGATCCGCATAAATGTGATAAATTAGAAGTATATTCTCAGTTATTGGCTGAGATTCGGAAAAGCAAGGGCATGACGGTTGATGAGGCAAGAGAGATCCTGCTGACGAATCCATTATTTATGGGTTGTATTATGGTAAAGGCCGGAGATGCAGATGGTATGGTAGCCGGAGCGATTAATTCATCCGCAAATGTATTACGTGCTGCATTGCAGGTATTAAAAACAGCACCAGATATTAAGCTTGTATCTGCCTTTTTCTTAGTAGTTGTTCCAAATTGTGAATATGGACACAATGGTACCTTTATTTTTGCAGATGCAGGTCTAAATCAGACGCCAAATGCAGAAGAGATTGCATATATTGCAGAAAGTTCGGCACAGTCGTTCCGGTTACTGGTAGAAGATGAACCGATCGTAGCGATGTTATCGCATTCAACGAAAGGGAGTGCTAAGCATCCGGAAGTTGATAAGATGGTGGAGGCTACAAAGCTGGCAAGAGAGTTGGATCCAACCCTGAAAGTGGATGGAGAGTTACAGTCGGATGCGGCAATCGTTCCGGAGGTTGCAAGATCCAAGGCTCCTGGAAGTGAAGTTGCAGGTCATGCGAACGTATTGATCTTCCCGGATCTGGATGCCGGAAATATCGGTTATAAATTGGTACAGAGACTTGCCAAGGCAGAAGCATATGGACCGATCACACAGGGAATTGCAAAGCCTGTCAACGATTTGTCAAGAGGATGTTGTGCAGATGATATTGTCGGTGTAGTAGCAATTACAGCAGTTCAGGCACAGGCGCAGCAGTCAGGATGTAAAATTGTATAAGATACATAAGATGCCGGGTGAATACAGAGTTGTATTCGTTCGGCACTCTCTTTTATAAATATATATGGAGGACAGAGTATGAATGTTTTAGTAATTAATTGCGGTAGTTCATCCCTGAAGTATCAGTTGATCGATTCAGAGACGGAACAGGTAATGGCAAAAGGATTGTGTGAAAGAATTAAGATTGACGGAAGATTAAAGCATACACCTGCCGGTAAGGAGACCATTGTGTTGGATTCTCCGATGCCGGATCATACCGCAGCAGTAGAACTGGTATTGAAAATGCTGACAGATGAGAAATATGGTGTTATTTCGTCTTTGAGTGAGATCGGAGCTGTGGGACATAGAATTGTACATGGTGGCGAGAAGTTTGCAGCTTCTACGATCATTACAGATGAGGTGATCGCAGCAATTACAGAATGCAATGATCTGGCACCGCTTCATAATCCTGCCAATCTGATCGGAATTGATTCCTGTAAGAAACTGATGCCAAATGTTCCAATGGTAGCCGTGTTTGATACCGCATTTCATCAGACAATGCCGGCAAAGGCATATTTATATGGTATTCCGTATGAGTATTATGAGAAATATAAGATTCGCAAATATGGGTTCCACGGAACCAGCCATAGTTTTGTATCCAAGCATACGGCTGAGCTGCTTGGAAAGAAACCGGAAGACTTAAAGACCATCGTATGCCATCTGGGAAACGGAGCAAGTATCTGTGCAGTTCAGAACGGAAAGAGTGTAGATACCAGTATGGGACTGACACCGTTAGATGGTCTGGTTATGGGTACCCGGAGCGGTACTGTTGATCCGGCAGTGATTGAGTTTATCGCACAGAAGGAAAATAAGACAATTTCTGAAGTGATGGATATTCTGAATAAGAAGTCAGGTGTTGCCGGAGTATCCGGAGTGTCCAGTGATTTCAGAGATCTGGATACAGCAATTGCACAGGGGAATGAACGGGCTAAGATCGCAATGGATCTGTTCTGTTATCGGGTAGCACAGTATATCGGTTCTTATACAGCCGTAATGAACGGAGTGGATGCAATTGCATTTACAGCCGGTGTCGGTGAAAATAATTCCACAGCAAGAGCAGGCATTTGTTCTTATCTTGGGTATCTCGGGATTGAAATCGATGCTGAGAAGAATCAGGTGCGCGGCGAGGATCAGGTTATCTCGACAGATAATTCCAAGGTTCCTGTTCTGGTGGTTCCGACAAATGAAGAGCTGGCAATTGCCAGAGAAACCGTTGCACTGGTATCTGCTTAAAGATAAAAATTATTGTTGACAAACAGGTATCAACTATGTATAATTGACAAGGTGTGGCAGAGAATTGTTACAGGTAATCGGATTTTCTGTTCGCAGTTATGTCAAGTTAGGCGAAGTTATGAGCTTTCATTTATGATAGATTCATAGATCAGTTCGGATTAAGGAGGTGTACACTATGTCAATTTGTCCAAAGAATAAGTCTTCAAAAGCCAGAAGAGACAAGCGTAGAGCAAACTGGAAGATGAGCGCTCCTACATTAGTTAAATGTCCAAAGTGTGGCGAGTTAATGATGCCGCATCGCGTATGTAAGGCTTGTGGTTCTTATAATAAAAAAGAAATCATTGCTGTTGATTAATCAAGACAGACGAAAGGCTATCAGCATTTGCTGGTAGTCTTTTTTTGCTTGATTTTCTTTACAAGATATGGATAATTTAGTATTATATATAAATGGGTTTTTCTGTACTGAAAAAGGAGGATATAAATGGAAGATAGAATTAAGATCGTAATTGATGCCATGGGTGGTGATAATTCGCCATGGGCTTTAGTAGAAGGTGCAGTGCTTGCAACAAAGGAGCATGAGGATGTATTTCTTTATGTAGTAGGTCCAAAGCAGGAGATTGAGGCAGAACTGGCCAAATATGAATATAATAAGGACCAGATTGAGGTTGTAGATGCACCGGATGTTATTACCTGCCATGATCATCCGGTAGAGGCAGTACGGAAAAAGAAGGATTCGTCTCTGATCGTAGGACTGAATCTGGTTAAGGAAGGCAAGGCGGAAGGTCTGATTTCTGCCGGAAGTACAGGAGCTGTTTTAGTTGGTGGACGTATGATCGTCGGAAGATTAAAAGGAATCCGTCGGTCACCACTGGCACCGTTGATTCCGAGAGAAGGCGGTGTATCGATTCTGATCGATTGCGGCGCCAATATGGATTCAAGACCGACAGATCTGGTACAGTTTGCACAGATGGGTTCTATTTATATGAAACATATCGTTGGAATTGAGAATCCACGGGTGGCAATCGTAAATGTAGGCGCAGAGGAAGAGAAGGGTAATGCACTGGTAAAGGAGACATTCCCATTATTAAAGGCCTGCCCGAATATCAACTTTATCGGAAGTGTTGAGGCAAGAGACATTCCGGCCGGTGCGGCAGATGTTATTGTCTGTGATGCCTTTGTCGGAAATGTTATTTTGAAGTTATATGAAGGAACAGCCGCCTTCTTAATGAAACAGATTAAGGGAGCCATGACATCTTCTCCGATCAGTACGATCGGTGCTGCCATGGTAAAGCCTAAGATCAAGGAAGCGGTTAAGGAATTTGATTCATCCAATTACGGCGGAGCACCACTGCTTGGAATTAACGGACTGGTTGCAAAGGTTCACGGAAGCTCCAAGGCCAGTGAAGTAAAAAATGCCGTTACACAGTGTATGGATTTCAGTAAACAGCATATTAAGGAACTGATTGCCGAGAACATAACGACAGGATCAGAAGAGTAGGAGATGAAGGTGCGCAATGCCGGCAGAATTGAATAAATTAATGGATATCATCGGATATCATTTTAAGAAACCGGAACTTTTAAAGCAGGCGTTTACACACAGCTCTTATGCAAACGAATGTAGAATCAACCGGATTTGTGATTATGAGAGACTGGAGTTTCTGGGAGATGCGGTGCTGGAGATGATCACCAGTCACGCCTTGATCCTCAGATATCCGGACAAGCATGAAGGGGAATTGTCTAAGCTTCGGGCATCCCTGGTTTGTGAATATTGTCTGGCGCAATGTGCGAGGGAGCTTCATTATCCGGATTATGTATATTTGAGCAAGGGAGAACGGCAGACCGGCGGAGCACAACGGGATTCGCTCCTGTGTGATCTGTTTGAGTCGGTCCTCGGTGCCATTTATCTGGATGGCGGGCTGGAACCGGCCACCCGGTATGTGGAGAGTTTTCTGTTGTCTGATATGGAGAATAAGCGGATGTTTTATGATGCCAAGACCAGATTACAGGAGATTGTGCAGCATCTTGAGCTGGGAGATATCGATTATGAATTACTGGATGAGCGGGGACCCGATCATAATAAGCATTTCTTTGTGGAGGTCCGGATCGGAACTCAGAGCTATGGACAGGGGGATGCGCAGAGTCGTAAGTCTGCAGAACAAAAAGCCGCATATGCAGCGCTTCTGAAGCTGCATGCACAATATCCGGAGGCTGCTATGCAACTCAATGGTGATAAATAGAATGGGTAGGTTTCGATATGTACTTGAAGAGTATTGAAGTATACGGCTTCAAATCTTTTGCAAATAAAATATTATTTAAGTTTGAGAACGGAATTACAGGAATTGTAGGACCAAACGGAAGTGGTAAGAGTAATGTAGCGGATGCAGTGCGCTGGGTATTAGGAGAACAGAGTGCCAAGCAGCTGCGTGGTGCGAAAATGGAGGATGTTATTTTCGCCGGTACAGAGATGCGGAAGCCACACGGCTCGGCCTATGTGGCGATCACATTGGATAACAGCGACCATGTGCTGCCAATCGATTACGAAGAGGTGACTGTTGCCAGACGGGTATACCGTTCCGGAGAGAGTGAGTATCTGATCAACGGTACACCATGCCGGTTAAAGGATATCAATAATATGTTTTTTGATACCGGTATCGGTAAGGAAGGATATTCAATCATCGGACAGGGCCAGGTCGAGAAGATTCTGAGCGGAAAACCGGAGGATCGGCGGGAGTTGTTTGATGAAGCAGCCGGAATTGTGAAATATAAGAAGAACAAGGCTGCGACCGAGAAGGCACTGGAGTCCGAACGGCAGAATTTATATCGTGTAAATGATATTTTGTCTGAACTGGAGAAGCAGGTAGGACCGTTGGAAAAACAGGCAGAGACGGCGAAAAGGTATCTGCTGTATAAAGAAGAAATGAAGAAGCTGGATGTTAACGTATTCCTGCTTGACAGTGACCGGATTCAGACAGCAATGAAAGAGGGCCGGGACAAGCTGGCAATTGTAACGAGCCGGACGGCAGAATTAAATCAGCAATATGAGTCTATCCGGGCAGAGTATGACCGACTGGAGACAGAGCTTGAGCAGTACAATCAGAAGATTGATATTGGTAAAACACAGATTACGGAATTAAAACTGGCTGTGGAACGAGCAGAAGGAGAAGTCCGGGTATTGAATCAAAAGATTGACAGTGTTCGATTGACAGATGAGCATGTCGGGGAACAGATCCGACGGGTTCAAGATGCCCTCTTAAAGCAGACAGAGGAACAACGGGCATATCAGGCGAAGAAAGCTGTACTGGATGAACGACTGGATACGGCAGATGATGTGGTCGAGGAAGCAAAGGCAAGAGCACAGGAAATCCAGGATGAGATTACCAGACTGGAAGAAAATATTGAGAAAAACAAGGCGGACATCATTGACCTGATGAATGAGAATTCCAGCATGAAGGGAAAGGTTGCCCGCTATGACACATTGCTTGAGAATATTGGTTATCGGAAGACACAGATCAATCAGCGGTATGTCCAGTTTAAGAGTGATGAAATGGCAGATCAGGAGCAGTATAAGACATTGCAGGAGGAGCTTCAGACTCTGGATGAAGAGGTTGCGAAGCGACAGGAGGCATTAACGATCTGTGATCAGCGTCTGGATGAAAATACGGCCGGTACAAGAGAAAACCGGGAGAAATTATCGACTCTGCGGAATGCATATACGTCTGCGAAGGCAAAGGCGGAATCTCTGCGGAATATTACAGAGCGGTATGACGGCTACGGTAACAGTATCCGCCGTGTCATGGAACAGAAGGAACGGGATCCCGGAATTATCGGTGTCGTTGCGGATATTATCTCAGTACCGAAAAAATACGAGATAGCGATTGAGACTGCACTGGGTGGCAGTATTCAGAATATTGTAACGAAAGACGAGCTGACAGCAAAGCGTCTGATCCAGTATCTGAAGCAGAATAAATTCGGTCGTGCCACCTTCCTGCCGCTGACCAGTATCAGTAGCAGCAGTGGATTCGGAAAGCAGGAGGCACTGAGAGAACCGGGAGCAATCGGGATTGCCAGTGAGCTGGTAGAAATATCAGAGAAATATCAGGCAGTTGCCGGACACCTGCTCGGTAGAATCCTGGTAGTGGATCATATTGATCATGCACTTGCAATTGCAAGAAAATACAAATATTCGATCCGGATCGTAACACTGGATGGCGAATTACTGACACCGGGTGGTGCAATGACCGGAGGTGCTTATAAGAATTCAAGCAATCTGCTGGGACGGAAGCGGGAATTGGATGAGCTGAATCAGACCGTAGAAACCTATAGTCGGCAGATCCGGGAAGAGGAAAAGCTGGAACAGGAGCTGCGTTCTATCCGGGATGAGTTAAAGGAAGAGAAGGAGACACTTTCTAACAAGCTTCAGGAACTGTATCTGGCAAAGAATACGAACCATCTGAATCTGGAACAGGTTAATGCCAGATTGTCAGAGCATGCCAGTATTTTTGCTTCGTTGCAGAACGAAAGCAAAGAGCTGGATGCACAGGTGGAAGAAATCAACCGGAACAAGGATCAGTTATTTGAAGGAAATAAGTTCCAGGAGCAGGCCAGGCAGGATTGTGAAGCACGGATTGCCAAATACGAGGAAGACATTCAGGAACAGAAGAGTCTGCTTGAAACTGCGAATGCAAAGGTTTCCGAGCTCCTGCTGGAGTTTAATACGATAAAGCAGCAGGACGATTTCTATATTGAGAATATCCACCGAATCCGGGTGGAGAATGACAAGTTAAAAGCGGAGCTGGAGGAATACAACCGCAGAACGCATGGCGCTGCAGAAGAAATCATGGAGATCAATGAGCAGATCAATGGAATCCGGAAGGAGATGAACCGGCGGAAGGCTCAGATACAGACCATGGAAGAAAGCCTGAATGCGGATATAGCATTAAAAGAAGAACGCACAAGCTCCCATAAGGAGTTTTTCAATCAGCGGGAAGCTTTGCGGGAAGAGTTATCCGGACTGGATAAGGAAGGTTATCGTCTGAACACGCAACTGGAAAAGATTACCGAGCAGTCAGATACTCTGAACAATTACATGTGGGAAGAATATGAGCTGACCTATAACCGGGCAATGGAGCTTAGAAATCCGGAGTTTACGGATCTTGCACAGCTTAAGAAGGAGCTGGCAGCGGTCAAGGGCAAGATCAAGTCTCTGGGTGACGTAAATGTAAATGCGATTGAAGATTACAAGAATGTATCCGAACGGTATGAGTTCTTAAAGACACAGCATGATGATATTGTAAAGGCAGAGGAGAATTTGAAACGGATCATTGCAGAGCTGGATACGGCAATGCGGGATCAGTTCAGCGAGAAATTTGCAGAGATTCAGGTTATGTTCGATAAGGTATTTAAGGAGCTGTTTGGCGGAGGAAAGGCGAATCTGGAACTGGTAGATGACACGGATATTCTGGAGACGGGAATTAAGATCATTGCGCAGCCACCGGGAAAGAAGCTGCAGAACATGATGCAGTTATCCGGTGGTGAAAAATCACTGACCGCAATCGCGTTACTGTTTGCAATTCAGAACCTGAAGCCGTCACCGTTCTGTCTGCTGGATGAGATTGAGGCGGCACTGGATGATTCGAATGTAAACCGGTTTGCACATTATTTACATAAGCTGACGAAGGATACACAGTTCATTGTAATTACGCATCGAAAGGGGACCATGGAAGCAGCGGATGTCCTTTACGGTATTACCATGCAGGAGAAGGGTGTATCGACGCTGGTTTCTGTCAACCTGATTGAGAATGAGCTGGATAAATAGTCTGAAAATGGAGGCGACACTATGGGATTGTTTGATTGGAAGAAGAATAAAAAAGAGTCCAAAGAAGAACTGGAGGAGAACGCAGTTCTGACCTCGGACAATGCGGAAGTTTCTGCGGACGGGAAGAACGAACAGGATGCGAAAGCGGAAAAGGATGAGAAAAAGGCGAAGCATGCAGAGGAAGGCGGTTTCTTCAAGCGTCTGGTCAATGGAATGACAAAAACCAGAGATCAGCTTGCAGAAGGATTAAACCGGATATTCCACGGACACACCGAGCTGGATGATGATTTCTATGATGAGCTGGAGGAAGTGCTGATCATGGCAGACCTTGGGCTGGAGACAACGGATAAGATCATTGCTGATCTGAAGGCAAGGGTAAAGGAATATAAGATCCGGGAGGTAGAGCCTTGTCGGGAATTATTAAATAATATTATCAGAGATCAGATGATGGTAGATGATTCTGCTTATGATTTTGAAGACCGGAAAACGGTCATGCTGATCATTGGTGTAAATGGTGTCGGTAAAACGACTTCCATCGGAAAGTTGGCAGCACAGTATAAAAAGCGTGGAAAAAAGGTTCTGATGGCGGCCGGAGATACATTCCGGGCTGCAGCCATTGATCAGTTAAAAACCTGGGCTGACCGGGCCGGTGTGGATATTATTGCACATCAGGAGGGCTCAGATCCTGCAGCTGTGGTATATGATGCTGTTCAGGCGGCAAAGGCCAGAGGAACGGATATCCTGTTGTGTGATACGGCAGGACGCCTGCATAATAAGAAGAATTTGATGGATGAGCTTGCCAAGATGCGCAGAATTATCGAAAAGGAATATCCGGAGGCACATTGTGAGACACTGATCGTACTGGACGGCTCGACCGGACAGAATGCATTGGAGCAGGCAAGACAGTTCAGTGAAGTGACGGATCTGAACGGTATTATCCTGACAAAGCTGGATGGAACGGCAAAGGGAGGCATCGCCATTGCGATTCAGGCGGAGCTGGATGTTCCGGTTAAATATATCGGTGTGGGAGAAAAGATTGATGATCTGCAGAGATTTGATCCAACCCACTATGTAGAAGCGTTGTTTGCGGATTTTGATGTCCGTTCAGAGGTAGAAATGTTAATCGAGGAGGATAACGAAACATGGCAGTAAAGGAATTGTGCCTGGAAAAATTTGAAGAAGCATATAATATCGTGCAGAAGGTGGTGCTTCCTACAAATCTGGTATACAGTGAGTATTTTAGTGATCAGACCGGAAACAGAGTATATCTGAAACCGGAAAACATGCAGCTGACCGGTGCTTATAAGATTCGTGGTGCTTATTATAAGATCAGTACCATGTCAGAAGCTGAACGTGCTAAGGGACTGATCACGGCATCCGCCGGAAATCATGCACAGGGAGTAGCATATGCGGCAAAGGCATATGGTGTGAAAGCAACAATCGTAATGCCGACAACCACTCCGTTAATTAAAGTAAATCGTACCAAATCCTATGGAGCGGATGTGATTTTATATGGAGATGTTTATGATGAGTCCTGTGCATATGCACTGGAACTGGCAGAAGATCGTGGCTATACATTCATTCATCCGTTTGATGATCTGGATGTAGCAACCGGACAGGGATCGATTGCTATGGAAATAATCAAAGAGCTTCCAACAGTTGATTATATTCTGGTTCCGGTAGGTGGCGGCGGACTGGCAACCGGTGTATCGACCTTTGCCAAGATGTTAAACCCGAATATCAAGGTCATCGGTGTAGAACCGGCAGGTGCTAACTGTCTTCAGGAATCCTTAAAGCTTGGGAAGGTAACTACTCTGCCGATGGTAGATACCATTGCCGACGGTACGGCAGTTAAGACACCGGGAAGCAAGATTTTCCCATATCTGCAGAAGAATCTGGATGATGTGATCACAATTGAAGATTCTGAACTGATCGTTACGTTCTTAGACATGATTGAAAATCATAAAATGCTGGCAGAAAATTCCGGCCTGTTATCAGTAGCAGCCCTGAAGCATCTGGGTGTGAAGGACAAGAAGGTGGTCAGCATTATCAGTGGCGGTAATATGGATGTTATCACGCTGGCTTCGGTTGTACAGCATGGTCTGATCGCAAGAAACCGGATCTTTACGGTATCGGTTCTGCTGCCGGATAAGCCGGGAGAATTAATGAATGTATCATCCGTAATTGCAAAGGCACAGGGAAATATTATCCGGTTAGAGCATAATCAGTTTGTCAGTCTGAACCGGAACAGTGCGGTAGAACTTGTGATCACCATGGAGGCATTCGGACCGGAGCACAAGGATGCGATTATGAAGGAACTGGCAGAGCGTGGCTATCGACCGATCGAGAAGACACCGAAGAGCATTTTCTAAAATGGCAAACATATATATTGATCAATTTCATACAGGTGTATTTAAAACCCGAATTACCGGAATTAAGGGCGAAAGTCTTTATCAGGCATTGGGACGTCATCAGATAGCACAGCCGGGAGCGGTTTGCCGCGGGGCCGGTGTCTGTCGTGGATGTATGGTTCAGATTCTGGAAGAAGGAATGGAATGTCTGGCATGCAGATATATCATAGGCGATCGGGATCTTCATATTGTGATGGACCAGCCGGTATCGGAGCAGGGAATTCTGCTTTCCGATATGAAGACAGATGATTCTCAGGAGGAAAACTGGCTATCGGAGCATTTGGATGAACTTGCATCCTTTCAATATGGACTTGCAATTGATATCGGAACGACTACGATCGCATCTGCGCTGATGGAACTTACATCCGGCAGAATCATATTACAGCACGGATGTATGAACCGACAGGCAGGCTATGGAGCGGATGTCATATCCAGAATCCAATATGCGACGGAGCAGCATGGTACGGGAAGCGGTCTTGAAATTCTGAGCCGGAGTATCCGGGAGGATCTGCAACTGCTATACCGGTGCTATCTTGCGGACGGCATACCGGAACAGCAGATCTGCAGAGTGTCAATCAGCGGAAATACAACAATGATCCAACTGCTGTTAAAGCTGGATGTCAGCGGTATGGCAGCATATCCGTTTACACCGTTACAGCTGGATGGTATCCGGCTGGAATGGCAGGAGAAAGATATCTGTATTCTTCCCGGGAAATCCGCATTTGTCGGCGGAGACATCGTGTCAGGTGTCCAATTTCTTGAAATGGGACGCTCAGAGGCTTATGAGCTGCTGATTGACCTTGGAACCAATGGTGAACTATGGCTTTTGAACCGGGAAACAGGTGTCTGTACGTCAACGTCCTGCGGACCGGCATTTGCAAACAGTGTGTCGCAGGGGACTGTTTATGGAACAACCCTGCTGGATGAGTTGGCAGAGGCTTATCACCATGGGGTCGTCGATGAATCAGGACTGCTTCAGGGAGATGCTTTTGAACATGGTATTCTAAAGGATGATATTGTTATCACACAGGATACGGTTCGACAGCTCCAGCTGGCAAAGGCTGCGATCCGGACAGGCATAGAGCTGGCCGCTTATGAGCTGCGGTTACCACTGCAGGAGATTTCACAGGTATATCTGGCGGGAGGTTTTGGCTTTTATCTGAATCCGGAGTCTGCGTATTGTCTGGGACTGTTACCGGAAGAATTCCGGGGAAAACTGAAGATTGCCGGAAATACTTCATTAAAAGGTGCAGTACTTGCATTAACAGAACCGGAACGGATGCTTAAATTGCCGGAAAATATGAAAAACAGCAAGGTGATGGATTTATCGCTGAATAAGAATTTTCAAGAGTTTTTTGTGCATCGGCTTTCATTTCCGCCGAATCATTGAAGTCAACCGTATGAAAATCACAATATTTGTTTATATTATTACTGAGGAGGAGACTTATGTTAGAGAAATTATTTCATCTCAAAGAAAATAATACCACCGTTAAAACAGAGATTTTAGCCGGTATTACAAGTTTTATGACAATGGCATATATTCTGGCTGTTAACCCAAGTATTCTGGCGGCAGCCGGCATGGATCAGGGAGCTGTATTTACTGCAACAGCACTGGCTTCCCTGCTTGGTACGCTTTGTATGGCATTGTTTGCCAATTATCCGTTTGCACTGGCTCCGGGTATGGGCTTAAATGCATATTTTGCATATACCGTTGTTATCGGTATGGGATATTCGTGGCAGACTGCGTTAACAGCTGTATTTGTAGAAGGTGTTATCTTCATTATTCTGTCTGTGACCAATGTCCGGGAAGCGATTTTTAATGCCATTCCTGCCAACTTAAAAGTAGCAGTCAGTGTTGGTATCGGTCTGTTCATCGCATTTATCGGTCTGCAGAATGCAAAGATCGTAATCGGTGGTTCTACCCTGGTCCAGTTATTCTCAGTTGCAAAATATAATGAAGTAAATGGCGTAAATGCTACCTTCAATGATGTCGGAATTACGGTATTGCTGGCAATCATCGGTGTTATCATCACAGCAATTCTGGTTGTTAAGAATGTAAAGGGAAATATTCTCTGGGGCATTCTGATCACCTGGGTACTCGGTATTATCTGTCAGCTGACCGGTGTATATGTACCGAATGCAGAACTTGGTTTTTATAATCTGTTGCCTGATTTCAGTAATGGTATTTCGATTCCGAGTCTTGCACCCGTTTTCTGCAAGATGGATTTTTCAGGTATCTTATCCCTGAACTTTATTGTTGTAATCTTCTCGTTCCTGTTTGTGGATCTGTTTGATACGATCGGTACTCTGATCGGTGTCTCATCCAAGGCAGGTATGCTGGACGAGAATGGAAAGCTTCCGCGGATCAAGGGCGCGCTTCTTGCAGATGCTGTAGCAACGACAGCAGGTGCCGCTTTAGGTACCTCTACAACGACTACGTTTGTGGAGAGTGCTTCCGGTGTGTCTGAAGGTGGTAGAACTGGTCTGACCTCTGTAACAACAGCTGTTTTGTTTGGACTTTCATTATTGTTATCCCCTATTTTTCTGGCAATTCCGTCCTTTGCAACAGCACCGGCTCTGATCATTGTTGGTTTCTATATGCTTACCAATGTAGTAAATATTGATTTCTCTGATTACAGTGAGGCAATCCCTTGCTTTATCTGCATTATTGCAATGGCATTCTTCTACAGCATTTCAGAGGGTATTGCAATGGGAGTAATCTCTTATGTTGCGATCAACCTGATCACAGGTAAGGTAAAGGAAAAGAAGATCAGTATACTGATGTATATTCTGGCAGTATTGTTTATCTTGAAATATATTTTCCTATAAGCTACAATAATATAGGATAAGAATTCAAACTAAGACCATCGTATGATACGGTGGTCTTAGTTTTTGCACAGGTATTTCACATAGTTAGATATAGGAGAAGCATATGAATATATTGACATTGGAGCATGTTTATAAATCTTATACGGACCGCAATCTGTTGGAGGATGTCAGTCTCGGCATTCAGGAGCATGATAAGATCGGTGTGGTTGGTGTTAACGGTATGGGAAAATCCACGCTGCTTAAGGTGGTTGCTGGTGTGGAGGAATATGATTCCGGTAAAATCAGCATGGGAAATCATGTAACAATGCGGTATCTGCCACAGAATCCGGTGTTTCCGGAAGAAATGACAGTCTTAGAGGCGGCATTACAGAATAATTATGAGGAGGAGACCTACTGGAGCCGGGCGGCAGAGGCAAAGGCACTGTTAAATCAGCTGGAGATTACGGATTTTGATCAAAAAGTCAATGAATTATCCGGAGGCCAGAGAAAACGGGTGGCACTGGTGCAGGCAATTCTGATCCCGGCGGAGCTGCTGATCTTAGACGAACCGACCAACCATTTGGATCATGATATGGCGGAATGGCTGGAAAGCTTCCTGAATAATTATCGCGGTGCTGTGCTTATGGTAACACATGACCGATATTTTCTGGACCGGGTATCCAATCAGATTCTGGAAGTAGAACAAGGACATTTATATCAGTATACAGGAAATTTCTCGGATTACCTGACCGGAAAAGCAGAACGGGAATCACAGGAGTTGACAGCGGAGCATAAGCGGAAAAGCCTGCTTCGAACGGAACTCGAATGGTTAAAGCGTGGTGCCAGAGCCAGAAGTACGAAGCAGAAGGCACATATTGACCGGATTCATGCCATGCAGGAGATCAAGGACATTCAGGAGAAGCGAAAGCTGGAGCTGGACTCCATTACGACCAGAATGGGAAATAAAACGATTGAACTAAGACATATTTCAAAGTCTTATGGAAATCGAAACTTAATTCAGGATTTTTCCTATCATTTTCTGAGAAGTGACCGGATCGGCATTATTGGGAAAAACGGATGCGGCAAGACAACACTGATCAAAATGCTGACAGGCGTGCTGGCACCGGATTCCGGTGAGATTGAAGTGGGGCAGACCATTCAGATCGGATACTTCTCGCAGGAATCGGAATATATGGATCACTCAATGAAAGCCATCGATTATATTAAAGAAGCCGGTGAATATGTAACCACAACGGATGGCAAGATTACGGCATCTCAGATGCTGGAACGGTTTTTGTTCGACGGTGCCAAGCAGTGGGCACCGATTGAAAAACTGTCCGGTGGGGAGAGACGAAGATTATATCTGCTGCGTATTCTGATGGCATCTCCGAATGTTCTGGTTTTAGATGAACCGACAAATGATCTGGATATTGAGACACTGAACGTACTGGAGGACTATCTGGACCGATTTGAAGGTATTGTAATTGTGGTATCCCATGATCGATATTTTCTGGATCGTGTTGTGAGCCGGATCTTTGCCTTTGAACCGGACGGCATCCGCCAATATGAGGGAAATTATACAGATTATTATTGGAAGCATCGGGAATTATATGGAGATACGGATTCAGGACTGATGACGCAGGGGAGTTTCGGTGAGAAGGGAAGGACTGTCGGTAAATCAGACAGTGGAAACGCATCAGAAGATGGCGAAACGGGCAAGAGCTGGAAAAAGCCGGATACTCGTTTGAAATTCACATATAAGGAACAGAAAGAATATGAAACGATAGACGAAGATATTGCGAAGCTGGAGAACCGGATTGCGGAGCTGGAACAGCTGATGCCGAAGGCTGCCACGGATTTTGTGAAGCTGACAGAGTATACCAATGAAAAAGAGGATCTGGAGCAACAACTGGAAGAGAAGATGGAACGTTGGGTATACCTGAATGATCTGGCGGAAAAAATAAAAAACGAACATATGTCCAATCACTGAGGGATGTTTTTTGGACAGGTAAATCGATTATAATACAAATTGTAATTCAGCACAGCATGGTAATTGGTAATAATAGCAATTGACAGAAATTGTTTTATCAGTTACCATGCATTTATAGAGTCTAAAATAATAGCAGAATGGGAGAGAAAGCATGAAAAAACGAGTAGAAGAGGTATTAAAACTATTATTGGGGATTGTTCTTGGACTGTTGGTAATCTTTCAGTTTTCGGAAGACTCGGATGTCAGATCGTTCTTTGAATTTGATTTGGGAATACAGAGAACGTGGCAATGGGACTTTGCGAGCAATGGGTATATTCCATTGTTGATTTACGTTTTATGCAGTATGGTTGGAGTATTGATTATTACATACATCATCCGGAATTTTACAAATACGCGTAATATAAAAAAGACGGCCGGTTTTTTGAATATATTTATCCAGATATTTCTTGGCGTTCCGGTAACAACGATGCTTTATGTACTGGCAGATCCATGGATCCAGAAAATAAATCTGGATGTTTTGTTTCGAGTCTGCATCGGCGCGATCATATACTCCGTAGTCTTTGAAATGTTATGTCTGTTCTTTGAAAAAGCCTTTTATGAGAAACTTCAAAAGGGACATAAACGTTGTAAACTGATCGTTTGTACTGTTTTGTCCGATGACAATTATGAGGAGGGCACGGTTATCGTTGACAGGATGACCTATGAAGATTGTTATTCTGCGATGAAGAATAATCAGGAACAGTTGACAATCCGGCAGTTCTTTAAGATTGTGGAAATGAATTGGAATGGAAAAAAAGAAGTTGATTCTTGGAGATATTATCAAAATGGAGATTTTATCAGGATTACGGATCAGGAATTATGCAAGAAGCTGATGGTATCCGAATATTCATCCCAAGTACAGTGGCAGGGATAAAAAATAAGATCATCTGAACAATCAGGTGATCTTATTTTTTTATAAGGATTCAAAATAGAATTTGCGTAATCTTCCTGCCTATGCTATAATATTTAACAATTATGGGCAAGTGCGTCCATTTACAAAAGAACAGGAGCTGAAATTATGCATTTATGCAGTTTATCAAGCGGTAGCAGTGGCAATTGCATCTATGTGGGAACCGAGGAAACCCATCTGCTGGTGGATACCGGCGTAAGTAAAAAGCGAATCGTGGATGAACTCCATGCAATTGATATGGCACCGGAGGACATTCAGGGAATCCTGATCACACATGAGCATTCGGATCATATTCAGGGATTGGGAGTATTTACCCGTAAATATTCGGTTCCGGTATATGGCACAAAGGCCACACTGGAGGCAATTAAACAGACCAAAGCATTAGGAGAACTGGATACTTCAAAATTCATTGAAATCCAACCGGATGAACCATTTCAGATACAGGATATGACGATAGAGGCATCCAGAACCTGGCATGATGCAGCCGACCCGGTCTGCTATCAATTTTTCCATCAGGGACATAAGACCAGTCTCTGTACCGACCTTGGTGATTATAATGATTATCTGGTTGAAAAACTGAAGGATTCTGACCTGCTCTTTATTGAATCGAATCATGATGTTAATATGTTATTGGTCGGTCCATATTCCTATCCGCTGAAACAACGGATTCTGGGAGACCATGGTCATTTGTCGAATGAGCGCTCCGGACAGTTTATTAAGGAGCTTCTGAATGATCACATCCGTGGAATCATGCTTGGTCATTTAAGCAAAGAAAACAATATTGCGGAGCTGGCATATGAAACCGTTGCACAGGAACTGACAGAGAATCCTTTTACGAATGATGTAAGAGATTTTCATTTATCTGTGGCACGCAGAGCAGAGCATTCAGAAGTGTTATACGTCGGATAGAAGCAGCATTGAAATCTATCATTGATCCCACATGGAAGCTGTGAAAGCGGATCAATGACAAATACATAAATTAAGGAGATTACCATGAAAAAAGCAGTCATTACAGTCGTAGGAAAAGATACCGTAGGAATCATCGCAAAGGTATGTACATATTTGGCAGATAATCAGGTGAATATTCTGGATATTTCTCAGACCATTGTACAGGGTTATTTCAACATGATGATGATCGTAGATACCGGAGCATCTTTAAAGGAATTTAAAACTCTTTCTGAAGAGCTGGTAAAGCTTGGTGAGGAAATCGGCGTTGTGATCAACCTGCAGAAGGAAGAAATTTTCGACATGATGCATAGAATCTAAGATAACGGAGGCAGACTATGATTAACATACGTGAAGTAAATGAAACCAATGAAATGATCCAGAAGGAGAATCTGGATGTCAGGACGATCACAATGGGTATCAGCCTGTTAGATTGTACCGGCAGCACATTAGACGAAGTATGCGATAAGATTTATGATAAAATTACGACTTCTGCAAGAGACCTGGTAAAGGTTGGCGAAGATATTGAGCTGCAGTATGGTATTCCGATTGTAAATAAGCGAATTTCCGTAACCCCGATCAGTCTGGTAGGCGGTGGTGTATGCCATAAAGTGGAAGATTTTGTGACAATTGCCAAGACACTGGACAGAGCAGCCAAGACTGTTGGTGTGAATTTCATCGGTGGTTACTCCGCACTGGTAACCAAGGGTATGACACCGGCCGATGAGCTGCTGATCCGTTCGATTCCAAATGCCCTGGCAGAGACTGATGTGGTATGTAGTTCGGTCAATGTTGGTTCTACCAAGACCGGTATTAATATGGATGCAGTCAAGTTGATCGGTGAAATGATCAAAAAGGCTGCAGAGCTGACCAAGGAGCAGGATTCCTGTGCCTGTACAAAGTTTGTTGTGTTTTGCAATGCGCCGGATGATAATCCATTTATGGCAGGTGCCTTTCATGGTGTTACAGAGGCGGATAAGATCATTAATGTCGGTGTCAGTGGTCCGGGTGTAGTTAAGACTGCGCTGGAGGCGGTTCGTGGTGAGAACTTTGAAGTATTGTGTGAGACGATTAAGAAGACAGCATTTAAGATCACCCGTGTCGGACAGCTGGTTGCACAGGAAGCATCCAAGCGTCTGGGTGTGCCTTTCGGTATCATTGATCTGTCACTTGCGCCGACACCGGCAGTTGGTGACAGTATTGGTGAGATTCTGGAAGAGATTGGTCTGGAATATGCAGGTGCGCCCGGTACAACCGCAGCACTGGCATTATTAAATGATCAGGTAAAGAAGGGCGGAGTTATGGCGTCCTCTTATGTTGGTGGTTTAAGCGGTGCATTTATTCCGGTCAGTGAGGATCAGCGCATGATCGATGCTGCAAGCTGTGGTGCACTGACACTTGAAAAGCTGGAGGCAATGACCTGCGTATGTTCCGTAGGTCTGGATATGATCGCAATCCCGGGTGATACAAAGGCGACCACCATTTCCGGTATTATTGCGGATGAGATGGCACTCGGTATGGTGAACCAGAAGACAACTGCAGTTCGAATCATTCCGGTGATCGGTAAAAAAGAAGGCGAGCATGCAGAGTTTGGCGGATTGCTCGGACATGCACCAATCATGCATGTAAATCCATATAATTGTGATGCATTTATTAATCGTGGCGGACGAATTCCGGCACCGATTCATAGTTTTAAGAATTAAGCACTGATAGGAGTATTATGATCATGGGTGTGTTAAGTCATTTAAATCCGAATAGAGTTTTTTACTATTTTGAAGAAATATCGAATATACCACGTGGTTCCTATAATACAAAGGCAGTAAGTGATTATTGTGTTGCGGTGGCAGAGGGACTTGGTCTGACGGTCAGACAGGATGCATGGAATAATGTTGTGATCCATAAGCCGGCATCCAAAGGTTGCGCGCAGGCACCGACTCTGATGCTGCAGGGACATCTGGATATGGTCTGTGAGAAAGAATCCGGATGTACTCATAATTTTGAAACAGACGGGCTGAAGCTCCGGATCGATGGAGATTATGTGACTGCAAATGGTACGACCCTTGGCGGGGATGACGGCATTGCTGTAGCAATGGCACTTGCCATACTGGAGGATGATAGTCTGGTGCATCCACCGCTGGAGGTGGTATTCACCACAGAGGAAGAGGTTGGTATGGATGGAGCCATGAATCTGGATACCACAGATCTGCAGGCAGCATATCTTCTGAATCTGGATAGTGAGGATGAAGGGGTTCTGACGGTTGGCTGTGCCGGTGGTTCGACTATGGAGCTTCATCGGAAATATCAGAAGCTGCCACAGACAGGAATTCCGTATATAATTCATGTTCATGGATTAAAGGGCGGACATTCCGGAGTGGAGATTCAGAAAAAGCGGTGCAACAGTAATAAGGTTATGTCAACCATATTGACTGCATTATCTGAGAAACTGGATATTTATCTGGCATCAGTAAATGGCGGCAGTAAACATAATGCAATTCCGGTAGAGACAAAAGCGGTTGTATTGTTCCGATCGGAAGAGGATAGCCGGCAGGCAGAGCAGATGATCAGTCAGTATCAGTCCTTGTTTGCATCGGCTTATCAGGATTCCGATGCGGATATTTTGATAGAGATTCAGCCTTGCGGCGTGGAATATAAGGTGAAGAATGGTCATTTGGACGTGTTTTCTCCGGCAGATATGCAGGCGGTTATCCGGCTGTTGTTTGAATTGCCGAATGGAGTTCAGCAGATGAGTCAGCAGATTGATGGATTACCGGAAACTTCTCTGAATCTGGCAATTGTTCGGACGGAGGAGAATGAGATTTATATTGAGCTTTCAAACCGAAGCAGTAATCCGGCGGCTCTGAAATTATTGGAGCAGCAAATACAGGCAACTGCACGGATTTATGGATTCCATTCCGTTATGCAGTCTGAATATCCGGGCTGGCAGTATCGGGAGGATTCCCGGCTGCGGGATGCGATGAAACAGATTTATCAGAATATGTTCGGGAAAGAAGCAGTCGTTGAGGCAATCCATGCCGGACTGGAATGTGGGATTCTCTTATCCAGGATGCCGCAGCTTGATATTGTATCAACCGGACCGGATATTCTGGATATTCATACACCGAAGGAACGGATGAGTATTTCATCTGTGGGACGGACATATCAATATGTACTGGAAGTATTGAAGTATTTTACAACAAATTATTAAAGGAGATATACAATGGAAGAGAATGTATTTGACGTCTTAAAAGAACGTGGATTTATTGCACAGACAACTCACGATGAGCAGTTACGGGATTTACTTGGAAAAGAGAAGGTTAAGTTTTATATTGGATTTGATGCAACCGCTGACAGTCTGACAGTTGGCCATTTCCTTACAATTATGGCTATGATGCATATGCAGCAGCATGGTCATACTCCAATCGCTCTGATCGGCGGCGGTACTACCATGATCGGCGATCCAAGTGGTAAATCCGACATGAGGACCATGATGACCAGAGAGACGATCGATCATAATGCAAATCGTTTTAAAGAGCAGCTATCACATTTTATTGATTTTGATAATGATAAGGCAATCATGGTAAATAATGCAGACTGGTTACTGGATCTGAATTATGTAACATTCTTACGCGAGATTGGTGTTCATTTTTCAGTTAATCGTATGTTGACCGCAGAATGCTATAAGCAGCGTATGGAGAACGGTCTGACCTTCTTCGAGTTTAATTACATGCTGATGCAGGCATATGACTTCTATATGTTAAACAAGAAATATGGTTGTAAGGTAGAAATGGGTGGTGATGATCAGTGGTCAAATATTCTGGCCGGTGCTGATCTGATCCGCCGTAAGAAGATCGCAGAAAGTCCGGATGGTGTGATCCCGGCGAAAGATCCTGCATTTGGTCTTACATTTACTCTGCTTACTACTTCAGACGGTAAGAAGATGGGTAAGACTATGAAGGGTGCTGTATGGCTTGATCCGAAGAAGACAACCCCATATGAGTTTTACCAGTACTGGAGAAACATTGAGGATGGAAATGTGGAGCGTTGCCTCGGCTTATTAACCTTCCTGCCTATGGATGAGGTACGCCGTCTGGGTGCACTGGAGGGTGCTGAGATCAATAAGGCAAAAGAAGTACTTGCGTATGAGATTACGAAGATCGTTCATGGTGAGGAAGAAGCTAAGAAGGCGCAGGATGCAGCACGGACAGTATTTGCCAGCGGCGGTGTCAGTGATCATATGCCATCAATTACTTATACCAAGGCGCAGTTTGAGGCAGGAATCGACCTCATTTCGGTTCTGGTTGATACCAAGCTTTGTAGCGGACGTGGCGATGCACGCCGTAACATGGAGCAGGGCGGTGTTAAGATCAATGATGAGAAGATTACAGATCCTGCAAGAAAGTTAGAAGAATCTGATATTGCAGATGGTTCTATCATTATTCGTAAGGGTAAGAAGAACATTTATAAGGTTGTAATCGAGTAAATCTGATAACCGGAATTATAATAAAAGGTGATTGATTCGGAAGGGTTCTTAAGGATCCTTCCGTCTTTCTCATATAAATAGATGAAAATAAAGGATTACTACGAATGGAAAGATTAGCATTATCCGATGAGATACTGATGGCGGTCGAGAAACCGGCACGTTATATAGGAAATGAAGTAAATAGTGTAATAAAGGATAAATCATCTGTGGCGGTCCGGTTCTGCATGTGCTTTCCGGATGCCTATGAGATCGGAATGTCGCATCTTGGGATCCAGATCTTATATGATATGTTTAACCGGATGGAAGATGTCTGGTGTGAACGTGTTTATTCTCCATGGCCGGATCTGGATGCAATTATGCGGCAGAAGGAGATTCCGCTGTTTGCACTGGAGTCTCAGGATCCGGTGCGGGAGTTTGACTTCCTTGGTATTACACTTCAGTATGAAATGTGTTATACCAATATTCTGCAAATCCTGGATCTGAGTCAGATTCCACTGATTGCAACCGAGCGTGGAGAGACGGATCCGATTGTGATCGGTGGTGGACCATGCAGCTATAATCCGGAGCCGATTGCTGATTTCTTTGACCTGTTTTATATCGGCGAAGGAGAAACGGTGTACGGACAATTGTTGGATGCTTATAAAGAAAATCGTAAGAATGGTGGGACACGGTATCAGTTTCTGGAAAAGGCTGCAGAAATAGAAGGTATTTATGTGCCTCAGTTTTATGATGTGACATATTATGAAGATGGTACGATTCAAAGCTTTGAACCGAATAATCCGCATGCCAAACGAAAGATTCGTAAGCAGGTGGTTATGGATTTTGATTCCGTACCGTATCCGATGAAGCCGATCGTTCCATATATCAAGGCTACACAGGATCGTGTCACATTGGAAATCCAGCGGGGTTGTATCCGGGGCTGCCGGTTCTGTCAGGCGGGGGCGATTTACCGTCCAACCAGAGAAAAGAATGTAGAACTGATGAAGCAGTATGCACTGGAAATGATAAAAAATACCGGTCATGAGGAGATCACCCTGAGTTCCTTGAGCTCCAGTGATTATGAAGGCCTTCCGGAGCTGACAGAGTTTCTGATCGAGGAAATGGGAAAATTGAAAGTCAATATTGCACTACCGTCCTTACGAATTGATTCATTTTCTTTGGATGTTATGAAGCGGGTACAGGATATCAAAAAAAGCAGCCTTACATTCGCAGCGGAGGCCGGAAGCCAGCGATTACGGAATGTGATCAACAAAGGTCTGACAGAGGATATGATCCGGGAAGGAGCCATGAAGGCATTTCAGGGCGGATGGAATAAGGTGAAATTCTATTTTATGGTAGGTCTGCCGACAGAGACAGAAGAGGACTTAAAAGCAATCCCGGAGTTATGTGAACAGCTGGCAGTTGACTATTATACAATTCCGAAGGAAGAACGAATCGGGAAGGTGTCCATCACAGCCAGTTCCTCCTTCTTTGTGCCAAAACCGTTCACACCATTTCAGTGGGCATCCATGAATACCGAAGAAGAGTTTCTGGAGAAAGCACATTATGTGAAGGATCACTTCTTCCAGCAGAAGAACCGGAAGAGCTTAAGTTATCGGTATCATGATGCGGATCTGACGATCATGGAAGGAATTTTTGCCAGAGGCGACCGGAAGCTGGCACCTGCGATCCTGCAGGCATATCAGAATGGCTGTATGTTTGATGCGTGGCATGAAATGTTTTATCAGGAGATCTGGGATCAGGCTTTTGAAGATCATAAGATTGATATTGATTTCTATACCCACAGGGAACGTCCGGTAGACGAGATCCTGCCATGGGATTTTATTGATATCGGAGTGTCCAAGCAGTTCTTTATCCGAGAATGGGAGCGGGCGAAAAAAGCAGAGGTTACACCAAACTGTAAACAGAAGTGTTCCGGTTGTGGTGCAGCCGGCTTTGGAGGAGGTGTCTGTTTTGAAAATAAGAATTAAATATGCAAAAACAGGAGTTCTCCGTTACATCGGACATTTGGACGTCATGCGTTATTTTCAGAAGGCAATTCGACGGGCCGGGCTGGATGTGGCATATTCTCAGGGATACAGTCCACATCAGTTGATCACATTTGCGGCACCGCTAGGACTGGGTGTAACCAGTGAAGGGGAATATTTCGATGCAGAAATGAATTCCCTGACATCCAGTGAGGATATGGTCACACGGCTGAATGCGACTATGGCACCGGGAATGGAAGTGAAAGATATTGTTCAGCTAAAGGAGGGGGCAAAGACGGCTATGGCTGTCGTGGCAGCTTCTGATTACCTGATCACGTGCCGGGAAGGCTATGGCGATATTCATGATTTCACGGATGTTTTGGATGCATTTTATTCACAGGAACGGATCGAAGTGGTCAAGGTGTCCAAAACAAAAGAAACACAGATGGATATCAAACCGTTTATCTATAAGTTGGAGGCCGGTGAGAACGGAATTTATATGCTGTTATCTACCGGAAGTGTCGATAATATCAAGCCGGAGTTGGTAATGGAGGGATTTTGTCATTATTTAAACCGTGATTATCAGAAACTGGCATTCCGGGTTCACCGCCTGGAAACATATATGCGGAATGAAGCCGGAGAACTGGTTTCCTTATTAGAGGCAGGGGTGCATTTTCATGAATCATGAGCTTATGATAACAGAATATGAAACGCATAAATGTGCGTGCTATTATGAAGAAGGAAGGCTAACAGAATTAAATGTTCTGCCACCGGCATCCATTCTCGGCAATATCTATGTTGGACGGGTACAGAATATTGTGAAAAATCTGGATGCTGCCTTTGTTGAAGTACAGCCCGGAGTTGTATGCTTTTATTCTCTGACAGACAATAAGCACATTTTTCTGAATCAGAAACGGACAGAGGACGTGACGATTGGGGATGAGTTGCTCGTACAGGTGACCAAGGAGGCCATTAAGACCAAAGCGCCACTGGTCAGCTCAGATCTTCACCTGACCGGGAATCTGGTCGTTGTTACCCTGGGAGCACGTATGGTAGGTGTTTCCAAGAAGCTGCCGAACGATGAGAAGATATCACAGTTAAAAGCAACTCTGTTTGAACGCCTTCCGGAGGGATATGGCGTAATTATTCGAACCAATGCCTATGAGAAAAAACGGGAAGAGGTAGAACTGGAGTTTGAACGACTTCTGGTGCAGATGATGGATATCGTGGAACATGCAGCCTGTCATAAAGCATTTTCCTGTCTCTATCAAGAACGTTCCCCATTGATGCAATTGCTGGATGATTATACCGGACAGGCATTTACGAGAATCATCACAGATTTGCCGGATGTTTATGATAATCTGGAAGAATATGAGGAACAGCATCCGGATGTGCAGCTGCAGTTATATGAGGCGGAGTTTCAGCCGCTATATGCGATATATCGTCTGGATCGTGACTGGAAGGAAGTGACCGGAAAGCGGGTCTGGTTAAATTCCGGTGCATACCTTGTGATTGAACAAACAGAGGCCATGGTCGTGATCGATGTCAATACAGGAAAGGCAATCAACCGCAATCGAAAGCAGCAACATCTGAAAAAAGTTAATATGGAAGCCGCAGATGAGATTGTGCGACAGCTGCGGTTACGTAATTTGTCCGGCATTATCATGATTGATTTTATTGATATGGAGAATCCGGAGAATCGTGAGGGACTGATCGAACACCTGTGTAAACAATTGCGGCAGGATCGTATCCCGACAAATTATATTGATATGACGCGGCTGAATCTGGTAGAACTTACCCGGAAGAAAGTACGGAAATCACTGTCAGAGCAGATCGGTCAAAAAAATTAGAAAAAGCAGATGTTTATTCTTGACAATTATTTGAACGCTCGTTATAATATATGAGTATGCCGCACAGTGGGGTCGAAGTATGTCATCAGACATCACCGAAACTGGCGAGTAATGATAAAAGGAGGATACCAATATGTACGCAATTATTGCAACAGGTGGCAAGCAGTACAAGGTAGCTGAAGGCGATATCATTTATGTAGAGAAGTTAAATGCTGCAACAGGTGAAACTGTTACATTTGATGATGTTGTAGTCGTAAATAACGACACAGATGTTCTTTGCGGTGATAAGGTAGCAAATGCTAAGGTTACAGCAGAAGTTGTAGGCGAAGGCAAGAGCAAGAAGGTTATCGTGTATAAGTACAAGAGAAAGACCGGCTATCACAAGAAGCAGGGACACAGACAGCCATATACAAAGGTTGAGATCAAAGCAATCAATGCTTAATTAGGGTACCCCGATGATTTATATAACCATTTATCATGAATCAAAGACAAATCGTATCTGTGGCTTTCGGACATCCGGACATGCCGGTTATGCGGAAGGCGGAATGGATATTATATGCAGTGCGGTGTCTGCGTTGACGATCACAGCGATCAATTCAATTGAGGAGCTGACGGATAGCCGTTATGGGCTGGAGGAGAACGCAGAGCAAGGGATGATGGATTATCGTCTGGATGCACCGGTATCAGCGGAAGCGGATCTGATTCTTCGAAGTATGGTGGTTGGATTAAAGGGTATTGAACAGCAATACGGTAAAAAGTATTTAAAAGTTAACACTAAGGAGGTGTAACAGTTATGATGGAAATGAACCTTCAATTTTTTGCTCATAAAAAGGGTGTTGGTTCTACAAAGAACGGTCGTGACTCTGAGGCTAAGAGACTTGGCGCTAAGAGAGCTGACGGACAGTTTGTAAAGGCTGGCAACATCTTATACAGACAGCGTGGAACTAAGATTCATCCAGGTGTTAATGTGGGTAAGGGCGGAGACGATACATTATTTGCTTTAGTAGATGGTGTTGTTCGTTTCGAAAGAAAAGGCAGAGACAAGAAGCAGGTTTCTATTTACCCGGTTGTTAACGAATAAGAATTTCTATGGGGACACTACTTGTTAGTGTCCCTTTTTTTAGAGAAAGGTATCAGAAAGTCAGGTGAGAATATGTTTGCAGATCAGGCAAGAATCTATGTCCGTTCCGGTAAAGGCGGTGACGGTCATGTAAGTTTTCGAAGAGAATTATATGTACCGGATGGCGGACCGGATGGCGGAGACGGTGGCTGCGGCGGAGATGTTATCTTTGTGGTGGACGAAGGACTGAATACCCTTGGCGACTTCAGACATAACCGGAAGTATAAGGCTGGAGATGGAGAAGAAGGCGGTAAAAGGCGGTGCCATGGTGCAGACGGTAAAGATATTGTACTGAAGGTTCCACCTGGCACGATCATCCGAGAGGCAGAATCCGGGAAGGTAATCCTGGATATGGCAAATCGTAAAGAACCGGTTATATTATTAAAGGGGGGCCGTGGCGGCAAGGGAAATATGCACTATGCAACCTCAACCATGCAGGCACCGAAATATGCACAGCCGGGACAGGATGCGAAGGAATTATGGCTGACTCTAGAGCTGAAGGTCATTGCAGATGTTGGACTGGTTGGATTTCCGAATGTCGGAAAGTCTACCTTCCTTTCCAGCGTAACCAATGCCCGGCCGAAGATCGCCAATTATCACTTTACGACCCTTCAGCCGAACCTCGGAGTCGTTGATCTGGGAGACGGGCAGGGCTTTGTGATTGCTGATATTCCGGGAATTATAGAAGGTGCCGCAGAGGGAACCGGTCTTGGTCTGGAATTTTTACGCCATATTGAACGGACCAAGGTATTAATTCATCTGATCGATGCAGCATCTACGGAGGGCAGAGATCCGGTAAATGATATTCATGCAATTTGGAATGAACTTGAAAAGTACGGAATTACAAAGGAATCCAAACCACAGATCATTGCCGCGAATAAAATAGATGTGATGTCGCCGATGGAACAGGAAACCGTTCTGGAGATGATCAGGGATGAGGTAGAACCTTATCAGATACCGGTATTTCCGATTTCTGCTGTTTCGGGAATCGGTGTGAAAGAGCTTCTCTGGTATGTACAGGGAATTTTAAAAGAACTTCCACAGGAGAATATTGAGTTTGAACCGGAATTTGATCCGTCTGCATTTGCGGATGATGTAACCTTGCCGTTTGAAGTATATTATGATGAAAAGGAACAGGAATATGTGGTAGAGGGACCAAGAATCGAGCGTATGCTTGGATATACGAATCTAGAGTCGGAGAAGGGTTTCCGGTTCTTCCAGGAATTCCTGAAGAAAAATGGTATATTAGACCAACTGGAGGCGTTAGGTATACAGGATGGAGATACGGTTCGATTATACGGATTATCATTTGATTACTACAAATAACAGCTATCGAAATGAGTAACAGATAAGGAGCAGGGGTATGACAAGTAAACAACGTGCCTATCTGAAGGGACTGGCAATGAATTTAGATCCGATCTACCAGGTCGGCAAAGCTTCCGTCACTCCGGAATTTATAGAAGGAATCAGAGAAGCGTTAGAAAAACGGGAATTGATCAAGATCAGTGTCTTGAAAAACTGTGCAGATGATCCGAAGGAATTAGCTGTTTTGATTGCAGAGCGTTCCGGAGCACAGGTGGTTCAGGTGATTGGCAAGAAAATTGTATTATATAAAGAATCGCGCGACCATAAAAAGATTATGTTACCTAAATAATAGGAAAGCAGGAGTTGTCTATGGAGACAGTCGAGAAAATCGGTATCATGGGTGGTACTTTTAATCCGATCCACAACGGGCATTTAATGCTGGCGCAGTGTGCCTATCGACAATTTCATCTGGACCGGATCCTGGTGATTCCGAACCGGCTTCCGGTTTATAAGGAGTCTAAGGAGTTATTGGCTCCGGATCTGCGCAGCGAAATGATCCGGCTGGCGATTAAAGATTATCCGTATATGCGTTTTTCGGATATTGAACTTAAGCGAAGCGGTCCGACCTATTCGATTGATACGATACGGGAACTTCACCGGTTATATCCGAATGCTCGGCTTTATTTTATTATCGGTGGGGATTCTTTGACCCATTTCAGGGAATGGAGAGACTATTCGAACCTATTGCGGGAGTGTGCATTTCTCTGCGCACCCAGACCGGGTGCGGATTTTCAGACATTATATGCAGCACGAGAGAAATTACTTCAGGAAGTTCCGGAAGGGCAGATTTTATTCCTGAATGTGGCAATGATGGATATTTCCTCAACTGAGATCCGGAATGCAATCAGGGAGCATCAGTCAACCGCAGAATGGATTCCTGCCAAAGTGAGAACATATATTGATGAACATCAGTTATATAGTACAATATAAACCGCTTACATTATGAGGAAGGAACCGGAAAGATGGATCGAATAGAAATACGTGAAAAACTGAAAGAACGACTGACGGCCAAACGATTTGAACATAGTCTGGGTGTAGAATATACAGCAGCGGCTATGGCAATGTGCCATAGGGTCAACGTAGAACAGGCTGCCATTGCCGGATTACTGCATGACTGTGCTAAAAATTATCCGACAGAAGAGAAACTGGCAAAATGTGAAAAGTATCGATTGTCCATTTCGGATTATGAGCGTCAAAATCCGGAATTACTTCATGCAAAGCTTGGAGCGGCAGTCGCCAAAGATAAATATAAGATTAAAGACCGTGAAATCCTGTCTGCGATTACCTGGCATACAACCGGATGCCCGAATATGTCGGATCTGGACAAGATTATTTATATTGCAGATTATATCGAACCGAATCGTAAAATGTTGCCGGAGCTTCCGCAGATCCGGAGGGAGGCATTTACCGATTTGGATCTTTGTTTGATACACATTCTGACCAGTGTCTTGGATTATCTGGCTCAGGAAAACCGCGAAATCGACCCGATTTCAAAAGAAACCTATCGATTCTATGTAGAAGGAAATAACAGGAGATAATTATATGAGTGCAAGGGAATTAGCAAAACTGATCGTTCATTCACTGGAAGAAAAGAAAGCAGAAGATATACGGATTATTGATATTTCTAAGATATCAACGATTGCCGATTATTTCATTATTGCCAATGGTACAAACCGTAATCAGGTACAGGCACTGGCAGATAATGTGGGAGAGGATTGCCATAAGGCAGGATATGCACTTCATCAGACGGAAGGGTATAACAGTGCGAATTGGATATTGATGGATTATTCAGATGTAATTGTCCATATTTTTTCAAAAGAAGACCGGTTATTTTATGACTTGGAACGTATCTGGAGAGATGGAGTTCCGGTAGATAAAGCATCTTTATAATGTCAACATTATAATGTTGACATTGGTATCACTAAGCATTATAGTTATATCATAATTAATTTGGGTGGGCGTATGGACTGTCTCTTATACACATCTCCGAGCCCACGAG